>TARA_B110000046_G_scaffold185629_1_pt1 | contig 20071 bp, 17 predicted proteins | sample TARA_B110000046 | Tara Oceans TARA_B110000046 (sample SAMEA4397157) | marine metagenome | biome: Polar Biome; feature: [DCM] deep chlorophyll maximum layer (ENVO:01000326); material: water (ENVO:00002006), including particulate matter (ENVO:01000060) such as... | depth 40 m
AACAATATTATAATGAATAAAGAAGAGTTCAGAAAATACGCCATAAAACATAAAGGAATCAGCAGCATGGTTGTTGATCCATTTATTGAATCAACAGCTAAAGGTTATGTTAATTCCATGACTCCATATATTATTGAGGAACGACAGTTAAATGTTGCTCAAATGGATGTTTTTTCGCGTTTAATGATGGATAGAATCATCTTTTTAGGAACTGGTATTGACGATCAAATTGCCAACATCATACAAGCTCAACTTCTCTTTTTAGAGTCGGTTGATAATAAAAAAGATATCCAAATTTATTTGAATTCTCCTGGAGGATCTGTTCATGCAGGTTTAGGCATTTATGACACTATGCAATACATCAATTGTGATGTTGCAACAATTTGCACTGGTATGGCTGCCTCAATGGGTGCTGTTTTACTTTGTGCTGGTGCAGATGGTAAACGTACTGCCTTACCTCACGCTCGTGTTATGATTCATCAACCAATGGGCGGTGCTCAAGGTCAAGCTTCTGATATGGAGATTACGGTAAGAGAAGTACTTAAACTTAAAAAAGAGCTTTACGACATTATTTCTAAACATTCAAAACAAGATTTTGATAAAGTTCAGAAAGATAGTGATCGCGATTATTGGATGACTGCCAAAGAAGCGAAAGCTTATGGTATGATAGATGAAGTTTTAGGAGCTTAAGATGCGCGAACAAGATACAAAGTGTTCGTTTTGTGGTCGAGCTAAAACTGAGGTAAATGTGCTAATTGCTGGCATTTCAGGTCATATTTGTGATAGGTGCATAGGCCAAGCAAAGCAGATAGTTCACGAAGAGGAAACTAGCACTGCAAGTACACAGATATCGCAAAGCATTAACTTGCTTAAACCTCATGATATAAAAGCGCATCTTGATGAGCATGTTATTGGTCAGGATGATGCTAAGAAAGTACTATCAGTTGCAGTTTACAACCACTACAAAAGACTAACACAAAAAGCCTCTGATGACGATGTTGAGATTGAAAAATCGAATGTTGTTTTAGTTGGTGAAACTGGAACAGGTAAAACACTTTTAGCGAAAACTATTGCTAAGGTCCTTAACGTTCCGTTTTGTATTGCCGATGCAACTGTAATTACTGAAGCAGGTTATGTTGGTGAAGATGTTGAAGCCATCTTAACCAAATTGTATCAGTCGGCTGATTATAATGTTGACCAAGCTCAAAGAGGAATTGTCTTTATTGATGAAATTGATAAAATATCACGTAAAAGTGATAATCCTTCAATAACACGTGATGTTTCAGGTGAAGGCGTTCAACAAGCTTTGTTAAAGTTACTGGAAGGTTCAGAAGTTGGAGTTCCGCCTCAAGGAGGAAGAAAACATCCTGAACAAAAATTGGTTCAAATCAACACCAAAAATATATTATTTGTTTGTGGAGGCGCCTTTGATGGAATGGACAAAATTATTGGTAGAAGACTAAATACCACAGCTGTTGGCTATAGCTCAACGATGGATCGCGAAAGAATAGATTCAGAAAACCTGTTGAAGTATATTACTCCTACGGATCTGCGTAAATTTGGATTGATTCCTGAGTTAATTGGTCGTTTCCCAGTATTATCTTTTTTAAATCCGTTAGATCCGGTTACACTGAGACGAATTCTAACCGAGCCAAAAAATGCTATCATCAAACAATACATTAAGTTGTTTGAAATGGAAAATATTACACTTTCTTTTGAGAAAAAAGTATTGGATTACATGGTTGAAAAAGCAATGGAGTTTAAACTTGGTGCTCGTGGATTAAGATCTATATGTGAAAACATTATGCTTGATGCAATGTATGACATGCCTTCAGCTAAAGATATAAAAGAGTTTAAAATTACGCTTGGTTACGCTAAAAAGCAGTTTGAGAAATCTAGTTTAAACCAATTGAAGGTTGCTTAATTAATCGATAGTAATATCGAATTCTTTTACTCCTATATTTACCTGAACAAGATTTTCACATAGGCCTTCGCCAAAATCAATCTCTCTGAAAAGAACATTTTCGGGTTGCATTAAAATTGTTCCAAAGTTTATCCAGTTACATGATAATGTCCAAATCATTGATTTAGTAGTTTCTGCTCGGTATGAACTTCCATTGTAGGCTAGTGCTTTAACTTTATCATCAACGAAATAGATATCATCATCGTATGTTGCTGTTGTATGGCCTGCCTGCCACGACCAAGTTTTATTAGCACTCCACTCTACAATTATTGTATCAGCAAACATGTGCCCTTTTCTTATTGTTGATTCGTATGTTTTAAAGCCATCTACAATACCAATATTTAAAACGGTATCTTCTATTTCTAATTCAATATCATTGATAAAATAGTTTCGGGAAATGACCCGAAACGAAGATTTGTTGTTTTTAAAAGCACTCCAAATTTTTATTTTCAACTCACCATTACGAGTTCTACCATCCAAGCAAACATTATTGCTGTCAGCACCAAAATTAACAGTTACTTCAACAGGATAAGTTGTATTCGAATAAGTTAAGGATTTTATAGCCGTTTCATTCTTTTTTAATTCGGTAATGGCTGTCAAAAAATCACCGTCAGAAAACACCTTGTGTGCCCAAATAAAGCCATCAGAGAAGTACTGTTCTGACATTATATGGCTTTTAGCTCCTGAAACATCAGTATCCTGATTTCTTATATTGTCATCACAAGAGGACAATGAGGCTATCAAAAGTAATAGTACCGCTATATTTTTAATGCTCAGCATAATTCTTTAAAACCCGAAAGTATTAATTCTTTTTTATATAAGTTACATAATCAAACGAATGAGGATGCTTATCATCCATACCATGGTGAATTCGCTCAACTTCTTGCCATTTATCTTTATCAAATTCAGGGAAAAGCACATCGCCTTCAAAGGCTTGGTTAATTTCAGTGATGTACATTTTATCAACTAAATTTAAATCTAAGCAGTCTTTATAAATTTGACCTCCCCCAATTATAAAGGCTTCATCTTCATTTTGTTCAATACAATAATCCAATGAACTTTCAATCGTATCAAATTTGGTGCAACCTGGAGCTTCATACTGCTCATCTCGAGTTAGAATTATATTTGGTCTACCTTTAAAAGGTCTGAATGCAGGAGGAATTGAATCATAATTCTTACGACCCATTATTACATGATGACCCATCGTTTTTTTAACAAAAAACTTCATATCATCAGGTAATCTCCAAATCAATCTATTGTTTTTACCTATTGCTCTATTGCTTGCTACTGCAACTATAATTGATCTTATCATATTGCAACAGCTGCTTTTATATGAGGGTGAGGTTCATATCCTTCCAAGGTGAAATCTTCGTATTTAAAACTAAATATATCCTTTACCTTAGGATTAATTTTCATCGTAGGCAACGGTCTCAATTCTCTTGAGAGTTGTAATTCGGTTTGTTCTATATGATTTGAATATAAATGTGCATCGCCAAAAGTGTGTACAAAATCGCCTACTTCAAGACCACAAACTTGAGCAACCATCATTGTCAACAAAGCGTAACTTGCAATGTTAAAAGGAACGCCTAAAAAGGTATCAGCACTTCTTTGATAAAGTTGACAGGAGAGTTTACCATCTGCAACATAAAATTGAAAAAAAGTATGGCAGGGTGGTAAAGCCATATTATCAACTTCCGCAACATTCCAAGCAGAAACTATATGACGTCTCGAATTTGGATTGTTTTTTATTTGCTCGATAACCTTCGAAATTTGATCTATCTGTCCTCCTGAAGGTGTTGGCCAGCTTCTCCATTGATGACCATAAACTGGACCTAAATCTCCATTCTCATCCGCCCAATCATCCCAAATACGAACACCGTTATCTTTAAGATATTTTATATTAGTATCGCCCTGTAAAAACCAAAGTAGTTCATGAATGATAGACCGTAAGTGAAGCTTTTTAGTTGTAATCACAGGAAACCCTTGACTTAAATCAAACCTCATTTGATAACCAAAAACGCTCGTTGTTCCAGTTCCCGTTCTGTCTCCTTTTTGAGTTCCTTCTTTGAGAATATGCTGCAGAAGATTGTGGTATTGTCGCATAAAAATGTTCTTTCTGCAAAGATGGCTGGTGATTGAATTTAAAGAATCATCTCAACGAGATTCTTTTAAACAAAAAGCAATTATTTATTAAGAAAATTGAATTCGGTATTCACTTCAAAACCCTAGAATGGATCCTAGAACATTCTTCTCATCTCTTTTTTAAGGTATGAAATTGCAACCGTGGTTGGTAAATTCTTCACTTCTGATGTTTTCTCAACAATTATCTTACTTAAATCGTTAGCCGTTGCATCTTTCTGAAGTCCCGCTGTGGCTACGTTAACCAACTTAAGCATTTCTTCTTTTGCCCCTGTTACCATTTGCCATGCTGGGTGGGAAATATACAGTTGTTGCACCAAATTGTGCTCATATTCTGTTCTGATGGTTTTTATTAACTCTAAGTGTAAATATCTAGCGCTCATTCCCGTTTTGTGAGTTCTTAGAATCATATTGTTTGGCGATATTCTTTCTAAGAACAAAATTAAACGCTCGAAAGCCTGTAACTGAATTGGCGTAAAATCTTTTGCTTTCTCTTTTCGTATTTGCAATTTCATTTTTTCACGTTCCTGTTCAAGCATTTTACGCATAACATAGTATCCAGAAATAAACACCAACAAAGGTGGGATCAATATTTTCAATAACTCAATAACAAGTTCCATATTCAAAATTTAGCACAAATGTAAATTGATTAATTAGTAAAAAAACGAACTTAACAAATTGTAATTTATTGTTGATAAACATAACATCGAATACATTGCTCTAAAATTGTATTGCTGCATTAATACATTAATTAATTTTGCTTTTTTAAACAACATGAATAATCTACTATCAGACAGAGCATTAAACTTAACCGAATCTGCTACCATAGCAATGTCGCGTAAGAGTAGAGAGTTAAAAGAACAAGGTGTTAATGTAATCAGCTTAAGCCTGGGTGAACCTGATTTTAATGTACCCGAATTTGTAAAAGAAGCAGGAATTTCTGCTATAATTCAAGATTTCTCTAAATATCCACCTGTTCCTGGTTATAAAGATTTAAAAGAAGCTATTTCTGCTAAATTCAAAAGAGACAATAATCTTGACTATACAATGGATCAAATTGTTGTTTCAACAGGTGCAAAGCAATCTATAATGAATGTTGTACTTTCACTAATAAATGATGGAGATGAGGTTATTCTGCCTGCGCCATATTGGGTAAGTTATGCTGAAATGGTGAAATTTGCTGGAGGAGTTCCAGTAGTTATTGAAACCAATATTGAAAACGACTTTAAACTTACACCTCAGCAACTTCAAAAAGCAATTACGCCAAAAACAAAACTAATGATCTTTAGCTCCCCTTGTAATCCATCGGGCGCAGCATACACGAAGGATGGACTTGGTGAATTAGCAAAAGTTATTAGTGGTAACGATAATTTTATGGTTATTGCTGATGAGATATACGAATACATAAATTTTTCAGGAAAACATTATAGTTTAGCTAGTTATCCCGCTATGTATGAAAGAGTAATAACTATTAATGGTGTGTCAAAAGGATTTGCCATGACAGGTTATAGAATCGGATATATGGGTGCCCCAAAATGGGTTGCTGATAGTTGTACTAAAATACAAGGTCAATTTACTTCAGGAGCTTCAAGCATTGCACAAATGGCAGCAAAAAAAGCTGTGCTTACTGATCCCTCAGAAATCAGTTTTATGCGAGATGCTTTTATGAAACGAAGAGATCTTGTAAAAACCCTTTTAGACGAGATTAAAGGCGTTATAACTAATGTACCTGAAGGTGCTTTTTATCATTTCCCAGATGTTTCAGCGTTGTTTGGTAAATCGGCAAATGGAATTACTGTTAATAGCTCAAGCGACCTAGCCATGTATTTACTATCAGAGGCTCATGTTGCTGTTGTTGGTGGTGACTCTTTTGGTAATCCAAAAAACATTCGTTTGTCATACGCAGCATCCGAAGATGATTTAAAGGAAGCTTTATCTAGAATGAAAATAGCCATCGAAAAACTATCATAAATTGAATCAGTCAGAAATAACCAGAGTCTTTAAATCGTTTGAATCCAAAAACGTACTTATAGTTGGTGATGTAATGATTGACGCTTATTTAATAGGTAAGGTTAATAGAATTTCGCCTGAAGCACCAGTGCCAATAGTAAGCGTAACTGAGCGCGAAAAAAGACTTGGTGGCGCTTCTAATGTAGCATTAAACATTAAAGCTCTAGGAGCTAATCCAATAATGGCTTCAGTAATTTCAGATGATGACGTTGCTATCGAATTCATAAAACTATTAACTGATCAAAACTTAACCACCGAAGGAATTGTTCAATCTAAAAGCAGAGTCACATCTACCAAAACTAGAATCATTTCAAATTATCAGCAATTAATTAGGGTTGATGAAGAAATTGAAGATGATTTAAGTAATGCAGATGAACAAACATTCATTAATCACCTTAACGCAGTTTTTAAAAACAACTCGATTGATGTTGTAATTCTTCAAGACTACAACAAAGGCGTTTTAACTAAAAGAATAATAGAGCATGTAATTGAATTGGCGGCTCAAAAGAACATTCCAATTTCTGCTGACCCAAAAAAGCGCAATTTTCTAAGCTTTAAAAATGTGACACTTTTTAAACCCAATTTAAAAGAACTTTCTGAAGGTCTTAATATAGACGCAGAACCTACTTTGAACTCTTTAACAAACTCAATAACTGAGCTTCAAGAATTGATGCCCTGCAAAAACTGCTTAATTACTTTATCTGAAAAAGGAGTTTTTATTTCATCACCTAATCAAGCATTCATTTATCCCGCTCATTTAAGAAACATTGCTGATGTTTCGGGTGCTGGAGATACAGTAATTGCAGTTGCATCATTGTGTTTAACTACCAATTTATCTATTGAAGATACCGCCAAACTTGCCAACTTATCAGGAGGTTTGGTTTGTGAAAAAATAGGTGTGGTTCCTATTGATAAAGAAAGATTAATGGAAGAAGCTATTACAGTTTCTTAAAAAACAATTATAGATCTACCCTGTTTTAATTAAAATGAAGGATTCGAAAACAGTTACTCCTTATGGAGAATCAAACAAAACAAAAAAGCAAGAAGTTGCAGAAATGTTTAACAATATTGCATCAAAATACGATTTCTTAAACCACTTTTTATCGATGGGAATCGATATTCTTTGGAGAAAAAAGGCCATCCGTATTCTGAAAAAAGAAAACCCTCAAATCATTTTAGATGTAGCGACTGGTACTGGTGATTTTGCGATTGAAGCTGTCGCTACAGATGCAAAAAAAATAATCGGAGTGGATATTGCACGCGACATGTTCAAAATTGGCGAACAAAAAGTTGCCAAAAAGAATTTATCGCATATTATTTCCTTTGACTATGGAGATTCTGAAAACCTCCAATTTGATGATAATCATTTTGACGCTATTACGGTTTCTTTTGGAGTAAGAAATTTCGAGAACCTAAACAAAGGTTTAGCTGAGATGAATAGAGTATTGAAGCCAGGAGGAAGCCTCGTGGTAATTGAATTCTCAAAACCTACAACCTTCCCAATCAAACAACTCTATAATTTCTATTTTAAATTTATTTTACCAACACTAGGCAAGCTGATTTCAAAAGATCAAAGAGCTTATACCTACTTGCCAGAAAGTGTTGAAGCTTTTCCTTTCGGTCAGGTCTTTTTAGATAAAATGCTATCGGTAAATTTTAGGGATGTCAAAAACATACCCCTAACTTTTGGCATTGCAAGTATTTATATTGGCAAAAAGTAATATCTCCTAACAATTGCAGTTTGGTTATTTTTACGCTCTATTCATGACAAAAAAAAGTCTCTTATTTTTCTTTCTGCTTTTGTTCGTTGCTTCTAGCGGATACTCGCAAGGTAAGAAATATGAAAACTTGGGTGACTTTGATAAAAAGAAAATTCACTTTGGGTTTTCGTTAGGTTTAAATGGTGCTAATTTCTTAAGCGATGTTGACATATCTAAAGTTGATTCTTTGATTAATGTTGATATTTTAACACAAAATGGCTTTAGTCTTGGGGTCGTTACTGATTTCCATATCACTCCCGAATTAAACCTAAGAGTTATATTCCCAACATTATCCTTTGGTGACCGAAGGATTGAATATCTTTTTCTTAAAAGTGGTGGTGGTTTAACTTCAATTGTCAAACCTGTTGAATCTACTTACCTAGATGTTCCGGTAAATTTAAAATACAGATCTATTCGATATCAAAATTTCGCTGCGTATGTTTTAGCTGGAGGTATGTATAGCTACGATTTAATATCTCAAAAAGACGTTATTAATAGCAACACTAACTTAGCTGATATGGTTATCAAGCTTAACAATCATAATTTTTACTACCAAATAGGTTTTGGATTTGATTTCTTCTTAGAATATTTTAAATTTTCTCCGGAATTAAAATTAAGTTATGGCTTGAACAATGTTGCCTTAAAAGATGGCTCCATTCTATCTGAGCCATTCACAAGTCTCAAATCAAAAATTTTCTTAATCTCCTTGACTTTCGAAGGTTAAATGGATTCATTAAGCCAGATTGTTTTAGGCGCTAGTGTAGCTGAAGCTTCAATAGGCCGGAAAGTTGGCAATAAAGCCATGTTTTGGGGAGCGGTTGCAGGCACCATTCCAGATTTAGATGTTTTCTCGAAATATGTAGTTGATACCGTTGGCTCCCTATGGTTTCACCGCACGGTAACGCACTCTTTGATTTTTTGTATTGTATTTGCACCAATACTAGGGTGGATTATCCATAAAATCCATAAGAACGGATCTGCCACTTGGAAAGATTGGTGTTTAATGAGCTTTTGGTGTTTGGTTACACACCCTATATTGGATTGCTTTACAACTTGGGGAACCATGTTCTTTTGGCCTTTTAGTGAGTTCAAAATTGCTTGGAAAACAGTTTTTGTTGTTGACCCGATGTACACGATTCCATTTTTAGTTTTAGTTGTTTGGGCTATGTTTTACAATCGAACTCACTATAAACGAAGTAAATTAAACAATTGGGGGTTGGGCATCAGCAGCTTTTATTTGTTCCTTACCATTTTCAGTAAACAAGCGGCAGATGCTAATTTCAATAAAGGTTTTGAAAGTGCAGGTATAACACCTGTTCAATACGACACAAGACCTACTCCACTAAACAACATTCTTTGGACAACCAATGCCGAAATTGAAAACGAATATCTGATTGGTTATTATTCTCATTTTGATACAAGTCACAATTCTGATTTCCAGTTTTTCAATAAGAACCATCATTTATTGGAAACCTATTCTGAAAACAAAAAGCTTCAAACTTTAATTGAATTAACTCAAGGCTATTATACGGTTGAGCAAATTGATTCCGTTACTTACCATATAAGTGATTTACGCTTTGGTCAAGTTTATTCACACACCAACAAAGAAGGGTTCTTTGTTTTTACTTACGTAATTGATACTTCAACATTTAAAGATACAGGTGAGTTAACAATTACCCAAAAGCCAAACGAATTTAAGGGGGCGGGTACTTTTATTAGCGAATTATGGAACCGCATATTAGGTCAATAGGGGTATAAAATATATAAATCATGTTTCTTCTGCAAACAGATTTATTTTTGCTCTGCATGCAGAGCATTTGTAATTTTTCATACATTTGGAAGCGTGAAACCAGAAGAAACCATAGATTTTCAGATAAAATGGGCTTGGCATAAGATTTCAAAAATCTACAACTCATTAGCCTTTACCAGAGGAATGACTCTAGCCATGGGGCATGCACTTTTAAATATTGATTTAAAAAACGGGACGCCCTCTACTAGTTTAGGCCCAAAAATGGGCATGGAACCCAAAAGCTTATCCCGCTTAATCAATACACTTGAAGAACGTCAATGGATCGTTCGAGAAAAAGACAAGTCTGATGGCAGGGTAACCAAAATAAAGCTCACAGAAGAAGGCTTTAAGTTCAGAAATTACGCTAAGCAAACGGTTGTTGCATTTAACACTCAGTTAAAAGAACAATTACCAGACAGTAAACTTCAAGCATTTTTTGAGGTTATGGAAGCAATAAAAACATTCGAATTAAAAACATCATGAAAACCAGAAGAATAAGAAAAGTAGCGGTATTGGGAAGCGGAATAATGGGGTCTCAGATTGCTTGTCATTTTGCTAATGTTGGCGTTCAAGTTTTGCTTTTGGATATTGCACCAAATGAACTAGCTGATACCGAAAAAGCAAAAGGATTGAATTTAGAGAACAAATTGGCTCGAAACAGGATAGTAAATACTGCTTTACAAACCACTCTTAAATCAAATCCATCACCCATCTATTCAAAATCTTTTGCCAAACGAATAACAACAGGGAATTTTGATGACGATTTGGCTAAAGTTAAAGACGCCGACTGGATAATAGAAGTAATTATTGAAAATTTAGATATTAAATATTCATTATTTGAAAAAGTTGAAAAGTTCAGAACCCCCGGTACTTTAATTAGTTCTAATACTTCTGGTATTCCAATTCATTTAATGGCCTATGGCAGATCCAATGATTTTAAAAGTCATTTTTTCGGTAGTCATTTTTTTAATCCTCCTAGATATTTAAAGCTTCTTGAACTGATACCAACCAAAGACACAAATCAAGAAGTCTTGGATTTCACCTTAGATTATGGTGAAAGGTTTTTGGGTAAAACAACGGTGCTTTGTAAAGATACGCCAGCATTTATTGCTAACAGAATTGGTGTTTATTCCATTATGGATTTGTTTCACAACGTTACCAAATTAGGCTTGACTGTTGAAGAAGTTGACAAACTTACAGGTTCAATACTTGGCAGAGCAAAATCAGCAACATTCAGAACAGCTGATGTTGTTGGTCTAGATACGTTGGTTAAAGTAGCCACAGGTGTTGAACAAAGTTGTCCCAACGACGAGAAAAACAAAACATTTGAGTTGCCAGACTATTTGCAACAAATGGTTGCCAGAAAATGGCTAGGAAGCAAAACAAAGCAAGGTTTCTATAAAAAAGTAAAAAGTGATGATGGCTCATCTAAAATACTTTCACTAAACCTTGAAACTTTTGAATACCAAGATCAAAAGAAAGTAATATTTAACTCTTTTGAAATGGCTAAAGCTGAAGATAATTTAGTTACAAGGACTAAAATTCTTTTTAATGCAAAAGATATTTCTGGTGAATTTTACAGAACCTCGTTCACAAACTTATTCACTTATGTAAGTAATCGCATCCCTGAAATTAGTGATACGCTTTATCAAATTGATGAAGCAGTTAAAGCAGGATTTGGGTGGAAACTTGGACCATTTGAAACTTGGGATGCCGTTGGATTAGATGCTGCAATAACCTTAATTGAAGAATCAGGAAACAAGCCCAAACAATGGGTTTATGAAATGAAAGAATCAAGTATTGATTCTTTTTACAAAATAGAAAATGGACTAAAATATTTTTACGACATTGAATCAAAATCATACAAAGAGGTTCCAGGTCAAAACGCAAGTATTTCACTTGAAATTTTAAGACCTACCAACATCGTTTGGGGAAATAGCGGAACTACCATTACTGATTTAGGCGATGGAATTTTAAATTTAGAGTTCCATACAAAAATGAACACTATTGGTTCTGATGTAATTCAAGGAATCAACAAAGCCTTTGATTTAGCCGAAGAAAGTTACAAAGGATTGGTAATTTCAAATGAAGGTGATAATTTTTCTGCAGGTGCAAACGTTGGGCAGATATTTATGATGGCTGTTGAACAGGATTATGATGAACTAGCAATGGCTATTCAAGTTTTTCAAAAAACCATGATGCGTGCGAGGTATTCATCTATTCCTGTAGTATCTGCTCCTCACAACCTCACTTTAGGTGGAGCTACTGAACTTAGCATGCATGCCGATAAAGTTGTAGCTCATTCCGAAACATACATGGGGTTGGTTGAATTTGGTGTAGGTGTTATCCCTGGTGGTGGAGGAACCAAAGAGTTTGCGGTAAGACTCAACGATGAGTATAAAGCCGGTGACATAAAACTTAACCAATTGCGTACAAGATTTTTAACTATTGGACAAGCCAAAGTCTCAACATCAGCTGAAGAAGCTTTTGAATTAGGCTATTTAAGAAGAGGAGTTGACGAATGGATTGTAAACCGAAAAAATCAACTAGCCTATGCTAAAAAATGTGCGTTAGAACTTGCAGACAAAGGTTACACTATGCCAAAACCAAGAACCGACATTGAGGTTCTAGGAAATGAGGGGTTGGGAATCATTTATTCTGGAGTAGACCAAATGCAAGCGGGCAATTACATTTCAGAACACGATCAACTTATAGCGGAAAAACTGGGATTTGTGATGTGCGGAGGCGACTTGAGCCAGCCTACCAAAGTATCAGAAGATTATTTACTTGCATTGGAACGTAAAGCATTTGTTGAGCTCTGCGCAACACGAAAAACACTAGAAAGACTACAAAGTATTATTCAAAAAGGAAAAGTATTAAGAAATTAGAGATATGGAAGCATACATCATAGCAGCAAAAAGATCAGCAGTAGGTAAAGCAAACAAAGGCATTTTTCGCTTTACACGACCAGATGATTTGGCATCTGAAGTAATTCAAGCTTTGCTTAAAGAGGTTCCTAATCTTGACAAAGAAGAAATTGACGATGTAATTGTTGGCAACGCCATGCCTGAAGCTGAACAAGGTTTAAATATGGGGCGCCTAATTTCATTAATGGCGCTTAACACTGATTCCGTTTCCGGTATGACCGTGAACAGATACTGTGCATCAGGATTGGAAACTATTGCCATTGCAAGTTCAAAAATAAACGCAGGTTTATCAGACTGTATAATTGCAGGCGGTGCTGAATCAATGAGCGAAATACCAATGGGTGGTTGGCGAATTGTTCCGAACCCTAAAGTAGCTAAAGAACACCCAACATGGTATTGGGGAATGGGACTTACTGCAGAACAAGTTGCTAAAGAATACAAGGTAAGCAGAGAAGATCAAGATGAGTTTGCATTGAACTCTCACCTAAAAGCAGTTGCTGCAATCAAAGAAGGCAAATTTGAAAAACAAATTGTTCCTGTTACTATAAAAGAAGTTTATGTTGACGAAAACATGAAAAGGCAAACAAGAGAATATGTTGCGAAACAAGATGAAGGACCAAGGAAAAACACCAATTTACAAGCTTTAGCCAAGCTTAAGCCGGTATTTGCTGATGGTGGTTCAGTTACCGCAGGTAACTCTTCCCAAACCTCCGATGGAGCAGCTTTTGTTTTAATTGTTTCTGAAAAAATGCTGAAAAAATTAAATGTCGAACCTATAGCTAAATTGGTGTCATACGCAACTGCAGGTGTACCTCCCCGCATTATGGGAATCGGTCCAATCGCGGCCATCCCAAAAGCTCTTGACAAAGCAAAACTTAAACAAAACAACATTGATTTAATAGAATTAAACGAAGCTTTTGCTTCACAAAGCTTAGCGGTGGCAAGGCATTTAGACTTAAACACTGAAATTCTGAACGTAAACGGTGGAGCTATTTCATTAGGCCACCCTCTTGGATGTACAGGAGCAAAACTTACTACCCAAATTATCAACGAGGCTAAAGCTCGAAATGCTAAATACGGCATGGTTACTATGTGTGTTGGTACCGGACAAGGAGCAGCAGGCATTTTCGAAATCTATTAACTCACAAATCAACTAATAATACTAAGAAAATGGAAACAATAAAAGGAGGCGAATTTTTAATCAAAGAAAGCATTCCAGAAAACGTATTTATTCCCCACGAATGGGATGAAGAACAAAAAATGATTGCTCAATCTTGTTCTGATTTTATGGCTCAAGAGGTAGAGACCAAATTAGATGAAATGGATGCTATGCAAGAAGGTTTGATGCCTTCACTACTCAAAAAAGCAGGAGAGCTAGGCATGTTAGGTGTTTCGGTTCCCGAGCAATATGGTGGTTTCGGTAAAGACTTTGTTACTTCAATGATGGTGACTGAACTATCTGGTTCTGGTCATTCTTTTTCTGTTGCTTTTTCTGCTCATACAGGAATAGGAACGCTTCCTATACTTTATTATGGCAATGAAAAACAAAAGCAAAAATACTTACCAAAATTAGCCACTGGCGAATGGGCTGCGGCATATTGTTTAACAGAACCAGGTTCCGGTTCAGATGCTAACTCAGGAAAAACCAAAGCCACGCTTACTGATAATGGCAAACATTATATCATCAATGGTCAAAAAATGTGGATTACTAACGCAGGCTTTGCCCATGTTTTTACGGTATTTGCTAAAATTGATGGTGACGAAAATTTAAGCGCATTTATCTTAGAGGCTGATTATGATGGTCTTACTTTAAACCCTGAAGAGAAAAAAATGGGAATTAAAGGATCGTCTACCCGCCAAGTGTTTTTTAACAACGTTAAAGTGCCAGTAGAAAACCTTCTTTCTGAGCGTGGTAATGGTTTTAAAATTGCCTTAAACATTCTTAATATTGGTAGAATAAAACTTGGTGGCGGTGTTTTAGGTGGTGCAAAAAAAGCTTGTGGTATCTCTGTGAAGTATGCTAACGAGCGTGAGCAATTCGGTAGAGCAATATCTAAATATGGTGCTATTCGATATAAAATTGCTGAACAAGCAATTCAAATCTATGCTCTTGAATCAGCAGTTTACAGAGTTTCAAGAAATGTTGATGAGGCTATCACTTCACTTGAAAAAGGCGGAATGAGCCATGCTGACGCCAATCTTAAAGGAATAGAAGAATACGCTTCCGAAGCGGCAATTATTAAAGTTCTAGGCTCTGAAGTTTTAGACTATGTTGTTGATGAAGGTGTACAAATTTATGGTGGAATGGGTTATTCAGCAGAATCTCCTGTTGAAAGAGCTTACCGCGATTCTAGAATCAATAGAATTTTTGAAGGCACTAATGAGATTAACAGAATGTTGATAGTTGACATGTTGCTTAAACGTGCGATGAAAGGACAACTAGACTTAATGACTCATGCACAAAAGGTGGCTAGCGAGTTATTCGATTTACCTACTTTTAATGATCCAACTGGAGAATTATTTGAAAACGAATCCAAGTATGTTAAGAACTTCAAGAAAGCTGTTCTTATGGTTGCTGGTTCTGCTGTTCAAAAATTAATGATGACTCTTTCAAAAGAGCAAGAAATATTGATGAATATAGCCGATATGATTATTCTAACTTATTCTGCAGAGAGCACTTTGCTACGTGTAAAAAAATTAGCTGGCTTAAAAGGGGAAGAAAACATCACAGATCAAATAGCAATAGCGAAAACTTACATTTACGATGCTGCTGATAAAATAAACAAATACGGAAAAGACGCATTAACAGCGTTTGCTGAAGGTGATGATTTATCAATTCAGTTGATGGGACTCAAAAGGTTCACGAAAACTAAACCATTAAATACCAAAAAATTAAGACAACAAATCGCTCTTGCATTAATCGATAAAAATGATTACTGCTACTAATTAAACTTGTTCAGCACTAGTCGTTTCTAATACTTCCATATTATAGTTGTCTTCGCATTGTAGGAAGATAACTTTTGGTATTTGTACTGCTCCAAGTTTACGCTTTTCAAGATCCGCTGAATAACCAACACTTTGCTACAACCTAATTGATGCAAGACCCGTTGATTTTGGTAATCTAAAATTTGTTGCTATGATTGGTGATTTGTTTAATATTCTAATGAGTAAAAAATAAGTTTCGAATTGAAATTTTTCACTAATCTTCATGAAGTAATAGAATGGTTCAATTTAAAAGCATACCTTAAAATAAGGTCACAAATTATTGTAGATCTTAATGCCCAGAACAGCGGTTTTCAGAATAACTAAAGTTAATTCATAGTTATCAAATTTATAGTGCTATTTTGTGGTTCTAAAATAAAATAATTGAAATTTTCAGAATTTAACTTACCCGAAAAAATCATTGAAGCTATTGATTTTATGGGTTTTCAAACAGCCACAAAAATTCAAGAGATGGCTATTCCAACCATTATTAATGGAAAGGACTTAATTGGTTGTGCTCAAACTGGCACTGGAAAAACTGCAGCTTTTTTAATACCTCTTCTTGCGAAAATTAATGAAAATAAATCGACTGGAGTTAAGGCGCTTGTCATAGTTCCAACTAGAGAACTTGCTCAACAAATTGATGAACATTTTGAAGCGTTATCGTATTTTTTAGACATTGGATCGGTTGCCGTATATGGCGGAAATCAGCCTGAGCTTTTCAACCGCCAAAAGAAAGCGATTCAAAATGGTGTTGATGTAATTATTGCAACTCCAGGACGACTTATTGCTCATTTGAACTTAGGTTACCTTTCATTAAAAAGTGTCGACACATTAATTTTAGATGAGGCAGATAGAATGTTAGAAATGGGCTTTATTGGCGATATTCTAAAAATTATCGGTTACCTTCCTGAAAAAAGGCAAAATTTAATGTTTTCAGCTACAATGAAAGCAGATATACGAAAGTTAGCTCATCAAGTATTACATGAACCTGAGCAAATTAACATTGCGGTAAGTAAGCCTGCTGAAGGTTTAGTGCAGCAAGCCTTTATGGTTTATGAAAACAGTAAACCTGACTTTCTTCTTTATTTAATTAAAAACTTGGAAATAACCAACATGGTTGTTTTTGTATCACGTAAAGTCAAAGTAGACGAAGTTCATAGGCACTTAGTGAAAGCTGGGATTAAATGTGAAGCAATGCATTCGGGTAAAGAACAAGATCAGCGTAATGAAGTAATAAGACATTTTAGAGCAGGGAACTTTAAGATATTGATAGCTACTGACGTGATGAGCAGAGGTATTGATATTGATGGAATTAGTCACGTAGTAAATTATGATATACCTGATGATCCAGCCGATTATGTTCACCGAGTTGGAAGAACTGCTCGTGCGGAAAGAACAGGTGCTGCAATTACATTAATTAATGAAACAAAGGATCAACTATACTTTTACAATATTGAAGAACTTATTGAGAAAAAGTTAGAAAAGAATTCGATTCCTGAAGCAGTTGGGTCTAGTCCTGATTATAACCCGGAAAAATTCCTAAGAAAACCTAAACAAGGCAATTTCAATAAAAAGCAAAAATCATTTCATAAAAAAAGCAGGTAAACCTGCTTTTTTATTTTTTTATCTATCGCTCATCTTAGCGAAAGACCTTTGTGTATGACCTGTGTAAACTTGGCGAGGTCTGCCAATTGGTTCGTTATTTTCACGCATTTCTTTCCATTGTGCAATCCAACCGGGTAAACGACCCATTGCGAACATAACAGTAAACATTTGAGTTGGTATTCCTAACGCACGATATATTATACCTGAATAGAAATCAACATTTGGATATAAAGATCTAGAAACAAAGTACTCGTCTTTTAGAGCTACTTCTTCCAATTGTTTAGCAATATCTAGTACCGGGTCATGAACACCTAGTTTCTCAAGCACATTGTCTGCAGCTTTCTTTATGATTTTTGCTCTTGGATCAAAGTTTTTATAAACTCTATGTCCAAATCCCATCATTCTGAAAGGGTCATTTTTATCTTTTGCTTTAGCTATCCATTTAGCAAGATTGCCTCCATCTTCTTTAATTGCCTCAAGCATTTCAATAACAGCTTGATTTGCTCCACCATGTAATGGCCCCCAAAGAGCACTAACTCCTGCAGATACAGAAGAATACAAACTAGCATGCGAAGACCCAACAATACGTACCGTTGAAGTAGAACAGTTTTGTTCATGATCTGCATGTAAAATAAGCAACTTGTTAAGAGCATCCGATAATAATGCATCCGGCTCATACTTATCAGTAGGCACAGCGTACATCATTTTCAAAAAATTTGAACAATAATCTAAACTATTATCAGGATAATTTACAGGCTGACCTTTTTCATTTTTATATGTCCAAGCAGCAAGCGTAGGCAACTTGGCAAGTATTCTTATAATGCTCGTGTTAACCTCTTCTCCACTTCTATTTGGATCTAAAGAATTAGGGTAAAAAGCAGTTAATGCACCAATAAGCGAAGACAAAACACCCATTGGATGAGCTTTTGAAGGAAACCCGTCTAGAATACTCTTAACCTCTTCATGCACCATTGTATGTTTGGTTATATCCCCAACAAATTGACTGTACTCATCTTTGGTTGGCAATTCACCATATATAATCAGATAGGCTGTTTCCAAAAAACTAGAATGCTCTGCCAATTCTTCAATCGAATAACCTCGGTATCTTAATATTCCTTTTTCACCATCCAGAAAAGTTATAGCACTCGTTGTTGCGCCAGTGTTTTTGTACCCATAGTCTAATGTTATCAATCCAGACTGAGCTCTAAGTTTCCCAATATCTAACGCCTTTTCATTTTCTGTTCCCTCTACTACTGGAATTTTGTACACTTTTCCCTCGAAGTGCAATTCTGCATGCTGCTCTGCCATAACTTTCTATTTTACTCTAATAACGATATATAACTTATTTTGTTCCAACTAAAGGTAATTTAAATCTTCATCCCTTTCTGGGTTTGTATAAATTTAAAATTTTTACCTAGATATTTTGCACTTTTCCCTAGTTCCTCTTCAATTCTTAATAACCTATTGTACTTTGCAATCCTATCGGATCTAGACGCTGACCCAGTTTTAATTTGGCCTGTATTTAATGCAACAGCTAAGTCAGCAATTGTAGTGTCTTCTGTCTCACCTGATCGGTGACTCATAACAGAAGTGTAATTATTAAAAGTAGCCATGGTTACAGCTTCAATTGTTTCTGTTAAAGTGCCAATTTGGTTTACCTTAATTAAAATTGAGTTAGCAATACCTTCATTAATTCCTCTTTCTAGTCTTGTTGTATTGGTTACAAACAAATCATCTCCAACCAATTGAGCTTTATCTTTCACTTTCTCCGTTAGCTCTTTCCATCCATCCCAATCATCTTCATCTAAAGCATCTTCTAATGATAAAATTGGATATTTATTTACCCAATCAGCCCAATAATTAGCCATTTCAATAGAGCTTAACTTTCGACCGTCCGATTTATGAAAATGGTATACTTTCTCCTCTTTATCATAAAACTCTGAAGCTGCTGCATCCAATGCTATAAAAATATCCTTACCGGCTTCATAACCAGCAGATTTAATAGCTTCTAACACATATTCAATGGCTTCCTCGTTTGAGGATAAATTTGGAGCAAATCCTCCTTCGTCTCCAACATTAGTTGAATGACCATTTTTCTTTAATACCGCTTTCAAGTGATGAAATACTTCGGTTCCCATTTGAAGTGCATCACTAAATGATTCAGCACCAACTGGCATAACCATAAATTCTTGAAAATCTATTTTATTATCAGCATGTGAGCCTCCATTTAAAATATTCATCATTGGTATAGGAAGTGTACAAGCATTTACCCCTCCCACATATCTGTACAATGGCAAACCATGCATATTAGCAGCCGCTTTGGCAACTGCAAGTGAAACACCTAAAATAGCATTAGCACCCAAATTTCCTTTATTTGGAGAACCATCTAAATCAATCATTGTTTGATCGATTAGCCTCTGGTCATAAACAGGTAAACCATTTAATTCTTGACTAATAATTTCATTAACGTTTTGAACTGCTTTCAAAACACCTTTTCCCATATAAACTTCCTTATCTCCATCTCTTAGTTCAACAGCCTCGTGTATACCTGTTGATGCTCCTGAAGGCACCGCTGCTACTCCAGAATGTCCTGTATCTGTATAAACTTCTACTTCAATGGTTGGATTTCCACGTGAATCCAGAATTTGACGTGCGTGAATACTTGAAATTTGCGCCATTATTTAACTAATTTAAAATTTTTAATAATATTTATAAAATCATCGAACAAGTATCTAGAATCGTTTGGACCTGCCGATGATTCAGGATGATACTGTACAGAAAATGCATTGTGTTTGATGTATTTCAATCCAGCTACTGTATTGTCGTTTAAATGCAAATGTGTTAGTTCTACATATTTGTTGCTTTCTACACTCTTCATGTCCACAACAAATCC
>TARA_B110000046_G_scaffold56013_2_pt1 | contig 19988 bp, 10 predicted proteins | sample TARA_B110000046 | Tara Oceans TARA_B110000046 (sample SAMEA4397157) | marine metagenome | biome: Polar Biome; feature: [DCM] deep chlorophyll maximum layer (ENVO:01000326); material: water (ENVO:00002006), including particulate matter (ENVO:01000060) such as... | depth 40 m
CTAAATCGACTATTGAAAACGTTAACATATCAGAAGAACTTTTAAGCTTTTACAACAGCGTTACCAATACACTTTTGACACATGAAGGTTTATTAAAAGGTAAAATTTCTGATGACGATAGAAAAACTATTTTAGATGGTTTAGGCATGGCCGGTAGCAACTATCGATCAACCATATATAAACAAGCATATTCCGGTCATAAAGCCCGAATTGAAATTAAAAACTTAAAACTTTTTATAACAACCACTTTAAAATACCTAGAACACACTATTGATGCCAACAGAAGAGAAGATGGTCTTTACCATGCTTACAATTTAATGACCGTAAAAGGGAAAAGCGAAATCTCTATTGACTATTTAGAAGAAATGTTGGAAGGGCAAGTAGCTGCTTTGAGCTCAGGGTATGTTTCATCTTCCAACTGTCTTAAACTATTAAACGCATTAAAAAGCAGCAAGCTATTTAGAGCGAACCAATACAGTTATTTGTTGTACCCAAACAAAGAGCTAACAGGTTTTATAAACAAAAATACCGTTGCTGCCTATATGGTTGAGCGCTCTGAGTTGTTACAAAACCTTTTAAAAGAAGGTAACTCTGAAATTATAGAAAAAGACATAAACGGGAAGTATCATTTTAACAGCAACTTTAATAACGCAAGTAGTTTATTAAATGCTCTTGAAAAGTTAAAGGAAACCCATCATAAGTCACTTATTGAAAAAGAAAGCGTTACGCTTTTAGCTGTTTTTGAGGAAGTCTTTAATCACAAAGCTTTTACAGGTAGATCTGGAACCTTCTTTGGATACGAAGGATTAGGCTCAATATACTGGCACATGGTTTCTAAACTACAATTAGCTGTTCAGGAGTGTTGTTTAAAAGCAGTTGAAGCAGGCGAAAGCTCAGAAACAATTGGCAGACTGTTAGAGCATTATTACGAAATAAACGCAGGCATTGGAGTACATAAATCACCAAAATTATATGGCGCTTTTCCAACTGACCCTTACTCTCATACACCAGCCGGTAAAGGTGCTCAACAACCAGGCATGACCGGCCAAGTTAAAGAAGATATTCTATCAAGGTTTGGTTATTTGGGCGTAATTGTGCAAAGTGGGCAAATCGTTTTCAACCCCTGTTTACTGCGAGTAGATGAATTTTTAAAAGAACCTAAAGCGTTTGATTATGTTAATGTAAATCAAGAGCCTGAAACTCTTAACTTAATTGAAAACTCTATTTGTTTTACCTATTGCCAAATTCCGATTATTTATCATCTATCAGAACAAAATAACATTGAAGTAATGTTTAAAGGTAAAAAATCCATATTAATGGATGGCCTCAGCTTGAGCAAAGACTTATCAACCATGGTTTTTAATCGCAGTGGTGAAATATCGAGTATTAAGGTATCCCTATTGAAAAGTATTTGTAAGTAGAATGTTTAATCTCCAAGCCGTTAAAATAGTTAGTCTTTTTACATCGGCTACTCTAGTACTGGCCTGTTGTAATAACGGTAATGAATCTAAATCGATTTCTGTGAAAGAAAAACCTAGTTTAAGCGCAAAAGACATTCTTGGTAATCCAGATTATTTGGCGATATCTTACGGAGGATATAGGGATAGCAGCAGAAAAGTCCAACCATTGGTTGAGGAGCTCAAGGAAGATATGAAAATATTGTCGGCGATGGGAGTTAAAATATTGAGAACCTACAACGTTCACTTAGACCATGCTTCGAATGTTCTTAGTGCAATTGAAGAGCTAAAAAAAGAAGATTTAAATTTTGAAATGTATGTAATGTTAGGCGCCTGGATTGACTGTGAAAACGCTTGGACAGACCATCCGAATCACTATTATGAAGACGTTGAAAGCAATACGGTTGAAGTTAACAGATTAGTAGAGTTAGCAAAACAACATCCTGACATTGTTAAAATATTAGCAGTGGGAAATGAGGCAATGGTAAAGTGGGCCGCTAGCTATTTTGTTCAGCCTTGGGTTATTCTAAAATGGGTAGATCATTTACAAAGCTTAAAAGAAACCGGCGAGCTTCCTTCTGACCTTTGGATAACTAGCTCAGATAACTTTGCTTCATGGGGAGGCGGACATCACGATTACCATAATGAGGATTTAATAAAGTTAATTAACGCCGTTGATTATATTTCTATGCATACCTACCCAATGCATGACACCCACTACAATCCTTTTTTTTGGCATTCTCCTCGTTCGGAAACTAAATTTTCTAAGGTCAAAAAAATAAACGCTGCTATGTTACGTGCAAAAGAATACGCCAGCTCTCAATATGATGGTGTTGCCAATTACATGGATTCATTAGGAATTAAAAAACCAATACACATTGGCGAGACAGGATGGGCCAGTTTTTCAGATGATTTTTATGGCAACTCCGGTTCAAAGGCCTTAGACGAATACAAACAAGCGCTTTACTTCAGGCACATGAGAGATTGGACTAAAAAAGCAGGCTTGTCGTGCTTTTTCTTTGAAGCGTTTGATGAAAAATGGAAAGATGTAGTAAACATCAAGGGTTCAGAAAACCACTTTGGACTAATAACATTGAAAGGTGAAGTAAAATTTGCCTTATGGAATTTAGTTGATGAAGCAAAATTTAAAGGTCTAACCAGAAACGGCAATCCAATTGTGAAAACTTATGGTGGCGATAAAAAACTAATGATGAAAGATGTTTTATTACCTCCATCAACACTTGAAATGATAGAACACTAGAAATAACTAGTCTAAATTCCCGAAAAATGAAATCATTCAAAATCTGTTTTTTCTTAATCTTTGCCTTTGTTATGTCTAGCTGTGATGATAAAAAAAGTGCCTTAGAAGTAAAGGTTTATGAAACATCTGCCAACGGCAATCAATTAAAAGAAATCACGGTACTTTCTGTTAATGAACCAACAAGCATTCTCAAACTTAATCCTGCAAAAGAGTTTCAGACTATAACTGGTTTTGGCGGCTCTTTTACTGAGTCCTCAGCGTATTTACTTAACAAACTGAGTGCTAGTAGCCGAAAGAAGATTTTAGAGGCTTATTTTGGAGAAACCGGCGCGAAATATTCACTTACCAGAACACACATAAATTCTTGCGATTTTTCGCTAAGCAACTACTCTTATGCGCCTGTTGAAGGTGATAAAGAATTGGTAAACTTCTCTATTAAAGAGGACTTGAACGACATTGTTCCAATGATTAAAGATGCAATGGCAATTTCAAAAGATGGCTTCAATATTATTTCATCACCTTGGACAGCGCCACCTTGGATGAAAGACAACAAAGAATGGGTAGGTGGCAAACTGCTTCCAGAATACTATGATACTTGGGCTTTGTTTTTTTCTAAATACTTTGATGCTTATCACAATGAGGGAATTGACATTTGGGGAATTACGGTCGAAAATGAACCTCATGGCAATGGAAACAACTGGGAAAGCATGCATTACTCGCCTGCTGAGATGACCAATTTTGTGCAAAATTATTTAGGGCCTAAGCTTGAATCTGACAACAAAGCCAACGTTAAAATTTTAGGTTACGACCAAAACAGAGAAGGAATAAAAGAATGGGTTGATGAAATGTACAAAGATGAAGCCTCATCAAAGTATTATTCAGGTACAGCAATACATTGGTACGAAAGCACTTACGACTATTTTCCTGAGGCGTTACAATACGCGCACAACAAGGCACCCAACAAATATTTAATTCAAACAGAAGCTTGCGCAGATTCAGAAGTTCCTAAATGGAAAGATGACAAATGGTATTGGAGCAAAGAAGCTACTGATTGGGGTTGGGATTGGGCGCCAAAAGAACAAAAACATTTACATCCAAAATACGCTCCTGTTAACCGATATGCTCGCGACATTATAGGATGCCTTAACAATTGGGTTGATGGTTGGGTAGATTGGAACATGGTCCTAGATAAACAAGGTGGTCCTAACTGGTTTAAGAACTGGTGTGTTGCACCAGTTCTTGTTGACCCAGATATCGATGAAGTATACTTTACCCCTATTTATTATGTTTTAAGTCATTTTAGTAAATACATAAGACCCGGCGCTATTGTAATCGGGCACGAAATAAACGATGCATCATTAATGGTAACAGCTGCTAAGAACCCTGATGGTTCAATAGCAATTGTATTGTTTAACGAAGGTTTTGAAACAAAATCAACCGAGATAATTTTAAATGAAAAAAGTGTACGGGTACAAATATCAGCGCAAGCGATACAAACAATACTAATTCCTGAAATAAAGGTCTAAAAACAGATAAAAAATATGTCAAAATACCTCACCCCCTTAAAAGACAGAGTCCCCTTTCGCCAAAAGACAGCCTTTGGAGCCGGCCACTTGGTGCTTAATTTATTACCAGGATCACTAGGTATTTTTATGTTCTTTTTATTGACCGCCTTTGGCATGGATCCTTTTCTTGCTGGCTTATTAGGTGGTTTGCCAAGAATTTTTGATGCTATTACAGATCCAATTATGGGGTTCATTTCAGACAACACAAAGTCAAGGTGGGGCCGCAGAAGACCCTACATTTTTGTGGGTGCAATTCTTAGCGGTATTCTATTTGTTGTTTTATGGCAAATTAACCCAGCTAATACGCAATCCTATAATTTTTGGTATTTCCTAATTTTTTACATGATCTTTTTAGTTGGTAATACCATGTTCGCTGCACCTCTTGTTGGGCTAGGGTATGAAATGACCTCTGACTACAACGAACGAACTCGTTTAATGGCTTTTTCACAAATCATGGGGCAATTTGCTTGGATGATTGTTCCTTGGTTTTGGGTTCTTATTGCTGATGAAGACCTCTTTGCTACGCAAGCTGTTGGCGTTCGTCAACTTTCAATAGTAGTAGGTATCATATGCGCTGTTCTGGGTGTTCTGCCAGCTTTGTTTTGTAAAGGAATTGATTCATCACACATGGAAAACAGAAAAGAAGTATCATTTAAAACCATGTTTTCTAATTTGACTGATCTTTACCACAGCATTATTCAAGTATCTAAAAATAAGCCTTTTATGAAGCTTTGTGGTGCTACATTTTTAGTTTTTAATGGCTTTCAACTTGTTGCGTCTTTTAGCTTTTTCATTATTGTATTTTATATGTACAATGGCAGCTATGCTGATGCTGGAAATTGGCCTGCGTGGTTTTCTACCATAACGGCGCTAATTACAGCGTTTGGTGTTATTCCGATTGTTTCTTGGATGTCGAACAAATATGGAAAACGTCAAGCTTTTATTTACTCTACAGCAATTTCCATTATAGGGTATCTTTTAAAGTGGTGGGGCTTTGACCCAGGCAATCCATGGTTGCTTTTTATGCCAATTCCCTTTATGGCTTTTGGCTTAGGAGGATTATTTACTTTAATGATGAGTATGACCGCTGATGTTTGCGACTTGGATGAATTAGAAAATGGGATGCCTCGTAAAGAAGGTACTTTTGGTGCGGTCTATTGGTGGATGGTTAAGCTAGGACAGGCAATCGCTCTGGTTCTTGGTGGTTTGGTTTTAAAATATGTTGGTTTCGATCAAAACGCGGTCACTCAAACGGCAGAAACAATGACCAGGTTGCGACTCGCCGATATCGTTATTCCATCAGCAACAGCGGTAGCAGCAATTTATATAATGTGGAATTACGGTTTAAATGAGAAACGAGCTCGTGAAATCAAAGAACTATTAATAGAGCGCAGAGGAGAGCTTTAAGCCAATTAAAAACTTTAAATATTATGTCAATTAGAGCAGGTAAATTAATGTCATTAGCAGGTGCACATCTTGCTAGAAAATCAAGCGAAGAATTAAAAAAAACAGCACTTAACGCTTTAGAAAACGGTGTTCATGGACTGTGTTTTAGCCCTTATGAAGAGGGTCAAAACCCTGGTGATCAAATTACGGAAGAACAAGTAAGAAGACGAATGAAAGTTATTAAACCATACACCTCATGGATACGTTCTTTCTCTTGTATTGGTGGAAACGAGCTGATACCTCGAGTCGCGAAGGAATACGGCATAAAAACGCTTGTTGGAGCTTGGTTGGGTGATGATGCAGAAATGAATGAGCGCGAAATAAGAGGGCTCATAAAATTAGCTAAAGATGGCCATATTGATATTGCCGCAGTAGGAAACGAAGTGATGTACCGTGGCGATTTAACAGAAGCTGAACTTTTGGGTTTTATGTTTAAGTTTAAGGCTGCTGCCCCAGGCATTCCGATGGGATATGTAGATGCTTATTATGAATTTGTAGATAGGCCTAAAATCACTGAAGCTTGCGATGTTATTCTCGCTAATTGTTATCCTTTTTGGGAAGGTTGCCCACTTGAATATTCTCTGATTTACATGAAAGAAATGTTCAATAAAGCAACGGAAGCGGCATATGGAAAAAAGGTTATCGTTTCCGAAACTGGATGGCCTGGACATGGAACCAATTTTGAGGGATCTGTTCCGTCGTTTGATAATGCATTAACTTATTTCATCAACACGCAAGATTGGTCAACTAAATACGGTATTGATGTGTTCTATTTTTCATCGTTTGATGAGTCATGGAAAGTTGGCGACGAAGGAGATGTTGGAGCCTATTGGGGCCTTTGGGATAAAGATGAGCAATTGAAATTATAACAACTGCATTTTAATTATAAAAAATCTAAATGTTGGAGAGAAAATAAGACAAATGAGTTTCTCGGTCTAGATTTAGTTTTTTACGCAATCTGTACCTGCTTATTTCTACTCCTCGTGTACTAATATTTAGTAATGGGGCTATTTCTTTTGTAGCTAAATTCATTCTTAAATAAGCACAAAGCTTTAAATCATTTGGCGATAATTCAGGGTGGTTCTCCTTCAGTCGTTTATTAAAATCAATGTGCACCTGGTCAAAATGATGTGCAAATTGATCCCAATTTTTATCAAGCCTTATATTATCCCTAATGAGACTTAGCACCTTTTTTATTTGGCCATTTACCATCGTTTTGCTACCCATTTCTTCATGCGCTTTTTGAAGCTCCGCCTTTATTTTGTCTAAAATCTCAGTCTTTTGAACAATGTGCATGGTTGAAGATGCTAGCTCCTGGTTCTTAAATTTTATTTCGTTTAATAGCTTTTCATTTTTTAATCGCATTACTTCACTTTCATTTGTTCTAACAATGGAATCCCGTTCAATGTCTTTTTGTTCAAGTTCTTCTGCTTGTTTAATAACCAAAACTTTGGTTTGCTTTTTATACTTTCTGTACGGAAAAAAAATTAACGAATAAAGAAAACCTAAAAATAAAAGCATCATAATGATCAATGCAACCCTTGATTTATACCACGGTGGCAATATCCTAAAACGAAAAAAGGCTGGTTGTGTTTCAGAGTTGTTTCGCAATTGAGCTTTAACAACAAACCGATAATTTCCATACGGCAAATTGGTGTAATCTTTAATGTCTTTAACTGACCACTCGGACCACGCTTCATCAAACCCTTCTAAAATAAAGCTGTGTTTGCTTTTTTCTACATTATTAAAAATTGGAGCAGAAAAATTAAAAGAAAGGTTGTTTTGACCCGAGGTTAATATAGTTTCCTGATCACCTATTTCAAAAACTCTGCAAGCTAAAAGACTATCTTTTTCTAAAACTAAATGAACTTCTGTTATTTGTTCTTGTACTTCTATTTGATTACTATCAGTATAGTCTGCGTCAAATAAAATCATCCCTTTTTCTGCGCCAATTAGTGTAAAATGACTGTCTATTTGCGATGCAAACTCAAACCCACCTACGAGCATACCCTTTATTTCTGGGTAATTAACCTTTTTTATGTCTTGCTCAATTCCATCGTATGAAATTTTTAACCTGCCAACTTCTTTATCATCAACAAACCAAATTGACTCACTATTACCCTGCGATAAAAACATAATAGCTGACTCAACCCCAAAAAACTTATTGATGCCGTTTACCATCTCCATTTTGTCGGAATCATAATTATACTGATACACCCCTTTTTCTGCCACAAAATAAATTTGATTGTTAAGCTCAAAAACCTTTTTTATTACATCTGATGGAAAGCCATTCTCTTCATTATATTTTTTTATTTCTGTGAATTCCGTTAGCTCATTATTAAACGCGCATCTAAATACCCCCTTATATGGATGAGCAATCCAAACGAACCCTTTTTTATCTTGCGCTATAAACCGGCTCGATTCATTAAACCCCTTTATAGAGTTAACCAAAATAAGGGTATCATTTATTATTTGATGAATTTTAATGCCATCATATGTTCCTTCAAGTATGCGGTCTGGGTGATTAAGCAATGGCTGAACCAACCAGGAGCCTGTGCCTTGTCGAGCCTTTTTGACAGCGGAATCCTGAATATAAAACAAGCCGGTATGGTGACTAACAAACAACCGGTTGTTAAGTTTTTTTAGTCCCCAAACCTGCCCTTTTAAGTCATCAAAACTTATAAATAACTCTTTACCTAACGGGTTTTGGTGGCGTTTCCATTTCGAGAAATACAAACCGTTGTTAGTGCCAAAATAAATGGAGCTATCAAACAACTCAGCTGCATAAGAGGTGCCCTCCAAAAACCCATCAGGATATATCCTCTTAAACGCTGAGTTTATTTCAACGTATCCGATTCCATTGTCAAGGCCAAGCCACAGGTTCTTTTCTCTATCTTCAAAAACAGTAAGAACATTATTATTAAGCAACCCATTTTGCTTTGTCATAAACAATTTGTTTTTTTTATTCTTATCTAATACCGCCATACCGCCGTGTGATGTTCCGCATACCAAGCTTCCATTTTGCAGTTTTAAAGCACAATAAATTGAGTTCCTTTTTAAATAATCGTCAATATTGGTATGGTATACGCTTACAGCTTCTTTATTAAAATTAAATATCCCATTGTTAAGCGTCGTAATAAGGTAAGAAGAGTCTGAATGCTGAATTAACGCAGAAACAATAAAGCTTTTTAATGTGTCCAACGCTGGCTCCTCATAGAACTGGGATCCATCAAAAGAGTAAAAACCCAATTCTTTTGTTTGGACCAATAATTCACCATTGTAATTTCCTGCAAAGACGCAAGTTGATCCTGGTGAATAAAACTGGCATTGCCTACTTGCTTTGTCATATTGAAACAAGCCTTCAAACGAGAAAAAATAAACAAACCTTTCCTGATTCAATATCTTCCAAACATCAGTTGCCTGAAACTCCTTCGGTGCCGATATTTTCTCGAAAGTTAGCTCCCCTAAATTATTTGGTTCAAAAAACCCAAACTCCCCTTGACCTCCTACATAAACTCTTTTCCCATCAACAAATACCGACCTACAAATTGTCTGACCAGGTAATTTGTAGGTCTTCCAATTAGAACCATCGTACTCTAAAAGACCATCGTTATTTGCAATATAAATTAAGCCTTGTTCGGATTGTTTAATGCTCCAGTTTTGAGTGCCTGCGTTGTAAGTATTCTTACTGTAGTTTTGAACAAATGGTTGACCAAAATTATTTTGGGCCGATACTACATTCGATAGAAACAAGGCCACACTGAACGCTAATAAAATATGTCTTTTTAATGCTAACATTTATTTGTTTAAATTTATATGATGTAATGATACAAAATAATAGCTTATATTAACTACTTGTTAACCAAAGCTTTATATTTGTTTTTGGTTTTATTTTTTACTAAAAGTAGTACTAGTAACCTTTTCCTGAAGTTATTTATGTACCCATTATTTCTACAACATCATGTATCATTGAATAAAATTATATTTTGACCTCCTCATTTGACATAGTTGTAATTATAGGCTACTTTGTAGCAGTTTTTCTTTTAGCTTTTGTTATGACAATAAAAGAGAGAAGGAAAAAAAATAAAGCTGCCGACAGTTATTTTTTATCGGGCAAAAGCGAGGGCTGGTTTGTTATTGGTGCAAGTTTGTTTGCTTCAAATATTGGGTCTGAGCATTTGGTTGGACTAGCCGGTTCTGGCGCTCGTGGTGATTTAGTTGCCGCACAGTTTGAAATTCTTGCAGCGTTAATACTGATTATATTGGGCTGGATATTTGTACCTTTTTATATCCGAAGTGGTGTTTATACTATGCCTGAGTTTCTTGAAAAGCGCTACTCCCCTGCAGCAAGAACTTACCTCTCTATTATTTCAATAATCTCTTACATTTTAACTAAAATATCCGTTACTATTTTTGCGGGTGCTTTAGTTTTTGAAGTAATTTTAGGTGTTCCATTTTGGACGGGTGCTACCTTGGTTGTATTAGCCACGGGAATATATACGTGTTTTGGCGGACTTAAAGCTGTGATTTACACAGATTTACTCCAAATGTTTGTGCTAATTGGAGGCTCACTTGCTCTGGTGTACTTTAGTTCGCTAGCACTTATAACTGACCTTCCTGTTGCAGAAGGTGCAAATATTTTTACCTCGGTAAAGGATACCATCGTTACAGCGAAAGGTAAAGTTGATGGCGCTAACTATTTTAATCTTTGGCGCCCTTTTGATGATCCGGACTATCCTTGGACGGGAATTGTTTTCGGTGCTCCAATTCTGGGAGTTTGGTATTGGTGTACCGATCAATTCATAGTTCAAAGAGTCCTTTCGGCAAAAAACATTTCTAACGCACGTAAAGGAGCTTTGTTTGGTGGGTTCCTGAAACTTACGCCTATTTTGCTTTTTGCTGTTCCCGGTGTATTGGCCTTTGCTTTGTCAATTAACCATCCTCAACTTTTTATAAATCAAAACGGTGTAATTGAATACGATCAAGCTCTTCCGTCACTGGTTATGTCTTTCTTGCCTGTCGGGTTTAAGGGGTTAATGATCGCTGGCCTTCTGGCCGCTTTAATGAGCTCTTTATCCTCTGTTTTTAACTCTTGCTCAACTTTAATTACTTTTGATTTTTATAAAAAATATTACCCGAACACTTCCAGTGAAAATCTGGTAAAAGTTGGACAGATTTCAACTATTGTATTAGTGATTATTGGACTTGCTTGGATACCGCTAATGAGAACCATGACTGAAAGCGAAGGAATATTTAAATACTTACAGAGTATTCAGGCTTATATTTCTCCTCCTATAGCCGCCGTTTTTCTTTTTGGGTTGTTCTATAAAAAAATAAATGCTTCCGGCGCTATGAAAGCGTTATGGTTTGGATTCTTTTTAGGCACCCTTAGAATATTAGTAGAGTTTTTAACCCATGGATATGAAACTGGAAATGCTGTTTGGAATATAAGTATAGGTTCGGCAGTTCATTGGTTTGTTTCCATAAACTTTCTTCATTTTGCAATAGTAATGTTTGTGCTTTCCTCAATAATTTTATTTCTAGGTAGTCTAAATGGTGTAGCTAAAAATAACGAAGAGCTTAGTACGGTAATTTATGACCCCTTTGTTTTGAAAAATAAAGACAAGTCAGTTAAAATAGACAAATTATTGACCCTTCTTTTGATACTTGGTGTTGTGCTTATTTGGTTTATTTTTTCTCCCTTAATTTTAGCAACTGTCCAAACTTTTTAAGCAAAAATGACAAGGCTTATGGTCTTTTTAAGCTATCTCTACGATACATCATGTTGTGTCAAGCTTTTGTTTATTAGCATCTTGTGTAATCTATTTTGATAAAAACAAAAAACATGAAGTACTTTTGTTGAGTTGACAATGCCAAATTTCATGCTCATATTTGGGTAATTGCAAATAAGTAGCGAGTCATTACAAAATCCATTCTAGATGAAATACAAGCTAATTCTTTTTTTATTTATCTGTTTATTAGGTTCGGTCTGTTTTGCCCAAACTAGAGTAGTTTCAGGAACCGTATTAGACGAAAATGGTGAAACTATTCCGTTTGCCAACGTAAATGTTGTAGGTACCATTATTGGAACCACTACTGATATAAACGGTAAATATTCCATTACCGCGCCTTCTGATGTCAGCGCAGCTTTAAAATACTCTTTCATCGGTTTCATGCCCCAGGAAGTTCTAATAGAAGCAAGAACTACAATTGACATTACTCTTTTTCCATCTGTGGAGTCTTTAGATGAATTGGTTGTGGTTGGCTATGGCTCTTCAACCAAAAAAGAACTCACAGGAGCAACAACGAAGGTTTTAGGGGATAAAATAGAACGAATTAACATTCCAAGAATTGATCAAGCATTACAAGGGCAAGTTTCGGGCGTCTCTATCAATACCAATTCAGGCTCACCAGGCGGCTCTTCCAGTATTCGAATTAGGGGTCTGTCGACTTTTGGGGACAATGATCCATTAATTTTAGTTGATGGTATTGTATACGATTCAGAGGGCTTAAATGCGCTTAATCCGGCAGATATTGAGTCAATCAATGTTTTGAAAGATGCAACTGCCGGAATCTACGGCGTTCGCGCCGCCAATGGGGTTATTATTATTGAAACAAAAAAAGGTGTTAAAAACTCAAAGCCTATTTTGAGCGTTGACTACTATTATGGCTTACAGCAACCAGCTAACAAGCTTAACCTATTAAATGCAACTGAATACGCAGTTATCAAAAATGAAATGTTTGCCAATGGTGGAGAAAGCATTGCTTTTAACAATACTCAAATAGGTGAAGGTACAAACTGGCAGGATACCATTTTCCAAAATGCACCGATGCAAAATATAAACATTAACCTAACCGGTGGGTCTAAAACCTCAAAATACTCCATTGGAGGATCGTTTTTTACTCAAGATGGAATTGTTGGCGGCCCAAAAGCGAACTTTTCTCGATACAATGCCCGGATCAATTTTAGCACAGACATGACGGACAAGTTAACACTGAATAATGTTATGCTTTTTACTCATGAAGAAAGGTCTACTTTACCTGAAAACGGAATTGGATCTGTTCTTTACAACACTATCAATGCATTTCCTAATGCGCCTGTTAAAACTGGGGATGGCAACTACAGCTATATGGAAGAGGTTAGCGATATCATTAATCCAGTAGCTCAAATAGAAAACACCTTCAACGGAAGTATGGTTGATAAAGTAGTGGGTAAAGAAGAGTTTGTTTACAAAATTAACAACAACTTTACTCTTACTAATAGGATAAGCTACAATTATGCTTTAGTAGATGTGAAAAGTTTTTCACCCCTTGCGTGGTTCGGGGCTGGTAAAGCACAAAATTCTGCCATAAACGCCAACCTTGACCCCAGTTTAGTTGAAATCGGTGACAGTGTCTTTATTGAAAGGGGCGCTGGCGTATATGAGGCCCGTACATCTTATCTTGATTTAAATTATGAAGGTTTTTTTAACTATGAACAGGCTATTGATGAAAACCAAACAATCAAAGCAACACTCGGTACTTCAGTCTTTAAAAGAAGAGGTGAGAATTTAAGCGGTTCGGCATTTAATATTCCCAACAACTCTGTTGAGTATGCAGATATATCAGCTAATCTTGCGCCAGGTGGGTTTTTAAATAATACAGGTTCGTATGAGTTTGAAGAAAGGTTGTTTTCTACTTTTTTAAGGGCTGAATACAATTACAAGTACCGTTATTTATTTTCTGCTATCATACGACGCGACGGATCGTCCAAGTTTGGTCCAAGCAGCAAGTACGGTTTTTTCCCTACAGCTTCCGCTGCATGGGTTTTGTCAGATGAAGGTTTTTTCAATTTTACTCCAATTACTTTTGCTAAGATAAGAGCCAGCTATGGCGTTTCAGGCAACGATCAAATTTCAAACTTTGCTTATCGTGCTCTATTAAATGGTGAGGGAGTTTATGTTTTTAACGATGTGATTGTAAATGGTGTTGCCATTGGCAGATCTTCAAATCCTGATCTTAAATGGGAAACAACAAGACAATTAAATGTAGGGGCTGACCTTAATTTATACGGCTCATTTGATATCACCGTTAATTATTTTATTAAAAACACTTTCGACTTACTGTTCCAGCCTGATGTATCTGCTCTTATCGGTTCATATGGACCAGGTGGGTCGCCTCCAATTATTAATGCGGGTGATGTGAGCAACCAAGGTTTAGAGGTTGAGCTTAGCTACAATAGCGACCCTAAAAAACCATTTGTATTTGGAACTAATTTTAACTTCACAGCACTAAAGAACATTGTAAAATCTACGCCCGAAGGTGTTGATTTCTTACCGGGAGCCTCTTTTAGTGTTGGTGGTAATGTTGCTACTCGATTTGAAGAAGGTTTCGCTATTGGCTACTTCCACGGATACGAAACCAACGGAGTGTTTCAAAGTCAAGCAGCAATTGATGCGGCTGAGGTTACTCAAGAAGGAGCTAAGCCTGGTGATTTAGTATTTGTAGATCAAGATGGTGATGGTATAATAAACTTCAACGACAATTCAGATAAAACGGATATAGGTTCTCCCATTCCTGATTTTACAATTGGCACAGTGCTTAACTCCTCATACAGGGAGTTTGATTTATCAATTAACCTTTATGCTGCAATCGGTCAAGAAATAATTAGAAACTACGAAAGACAGCAGCCTTATGCTAATCAACTCGATTATGTAATAAATAGGTGGGTTGGTGAAGGCACAAGCACAGAAAACCCAATGGTAACTACTGGAGCAACTAGAAGCAATGAGTTCTCTGATTTTTTTGTAGAAGATGGCTCGTTTTTAAGAATTAAAAACATTCAATTAGGCTTTACTGTTCCTGAAAAAATATCAAAAAAATTCAAGGTTCAAAGCGTTCGTGTTTACCTTGCTTCAAACAACTTATATACACTTACTCGTTATCAAGGGTTTGATCCGGACATTGGTTCAAATGGCAACGCCTTAAGCGCTGGAGTTGATTATGGGTTTTATCCACAAGCCAGAAATTTTATGGCAGGTATTAATTTAAAGTTTTAAGATTATGTTTCGATTATTATCAAATACTAAAATTGTTTTTATTGCTCTTCTAATGTTGGTTTTCATTGGCGGGTGTGAAAAGTCATTTTTAGATATAGACCCCCCTTTCACTCAAGATGCTGAAAATTACTTTAGCACTGCTGATGACTATGAGCAAGCCTTAATAGGTGCCTACGATTTACTGCAAGCTTCTTATCTTACAGTTTGGATAGGAGAAATTGCTTCTGATAATTCTATTGCCGGTGGTGAAAGCGTTACAGATAGCAAAGGGCTGCATGAAATCGATAAGATGAGCCACGGTGGAGTTAATTCTGAACTTCAAAGTGTTTTTCGTTGGAATTACGCTGGTATTGCCAGGTGCAATTATTTATTAGAGGCAAAAGATAATATTGAGTTTGATGGCAAATCTTCGGTAGTAGCTCAAGCTAAGTTTCTAAGAGCTTATTACTATTTCGAGTTAGTTAAATTCTTTGGTGACGTTCCATTAATTATTGATCAAAGAGTCGGCCCTGATGGCGCAGCTGCCATTGGCCGAACCCCAAAAGCTGAAGTTTATGAACAAATTGAACAAGACTTACTTGACGCTTCTGCAGATTTAGATTGGACTGTTATCGTAAAGGGAAGAGTAAGTAAAGGTGCTGCCTTGGCGCTCTTAGGTAAGGTTTACTTGTATCAAGATAAGTTTTCGGACGCTACTTCTGCCTTAGGTCAAGTTATTGGTTCAGGAAACTACAGTTTAATAGCTAACTACAACGAGCTGTTTTCAGTTGCTAATGAAGGCCATTCTGAAACCGTTTTTGATGTTGAGTTTTCTGGCTTAGAAGGAGGGTCTTACAGCTGCTTAATTTGTTTGGAAGGAAACGCGGCTCCAGGATTTCACGGAATCAGACAATACAATGGTCCAGTATACGGCGATGGCAACAGTTACAACTTACCAACTAAAGATTTATACGACTTTTTTAGTGGAGCAGACATCAGAAGGTCTGCCTCTTTATTAGATATTGATGCTTTTATTGATGCTCAACCAAACGCTGCAAGTATAACTTATGCAGAAGGTGGTGGAGGTCATACAGGTTATTACAACAACAAATACATCAAAAGAATTGGTGAGGTTGGGTTACCTGATAATGATCTTACCAGCCCCGTCAACTACCGGGTTATCAGGTATTCGGATGTATTGCTAATGGCTGCTGAAGCTCATAACAGAAATGGAGATGATGGCACAGCACTTACTTATTTAAATGAAGTTAGAGCAAGGGTTTCATTGTCAAGCGTTACAAGCGGAGGATCATCTTTAACTGAAGACATATGGAACGAAAGAAGGTTTGAGTTGTCCGGAGAGGGATTCCGGTTTTTTGACCTTGTAAGAACCGGGCAGGCTGCTGCCAAAATAGATGGTTTTGTGGCAGGTAAACATGAAGTGTTTCCAATACCACAAGTTGAAATTGACTTAGCTGGTGGTAACTGGGCACAAAACCCAAATTATTAAAAACATTGATTATGAAAAAATTAAGTTTTCTATTCCTCTTAATTATCGTCGTTTTCTCTTGTAAAAGGGAAGACCCTCAATTAGGTGACGCGCCAACAATATCTGACGCTGAATTCACATACTCTACCTCGGTTACAAGTGATAATGTTATTGTTTTTACTGCTGCCAATAGTGATGTTATTGCCAAATGGGATTTTGGTAACGAAACCAAAGGTGAAGGAGCTACGGCTAAAGGTATTTACCCAAGCAAGGGCACCTATGCGGTAACCTTAACGGTTTTCACTTCAGGTGGAAGCATCAGCAACACCAAAGATGTTGTAATTGTTAACGACGACTTTACCTTACTCGACAATCCTATATTTACTAATTTAACAGGCGGTATTAGTATTGGCTCAAAAACTTGGGTTATTGACTCGGTAGCCGATGGTCATTTTGGCGTTGGGCCAAATCCATCTTCAGCAGCGGCAGGCGACAACCCAGAGTGGTATTCAGCTACCGGTTGTGAAAAATTGGGTTGTGGTATGTACAACGATCGATATACTTTTCATTTAGCCGGGTTTCGGTTTGATATGCAAACCAACGGAGATGTATACTTAAACTCAGCTCAAGCAGGTAACTTTCCAGGTGCTTTTTCAGCCCCAGCTAGTGACTTAATGGCTCCTTACGCAGATCAATTAAATAAAGGTTGGAGCATTAATGATGATGGTGCCGTTTTGTTAAAATTGACTAGCGGTGCCTTTATTGGCTACAATACTGGAACGAACGAATACAAAATTGTATCACTTACCGAAAACGAAATGATACTACGCGCAGTTGATGCTGCCGACAATGGCTTAGCTTGGTATATGCGCTTAAAGCCTGTCGGAACCCTAGTGGGTGTTTGTGGCGCCGCACCGCCACCACCGCCACCAACAGATTCAACCGATAAATACATTTTACCGATTGATTTTGAATTGATAGATGTGAATTTTACTCCTTTTGGTAACAGCACCGACACTACAGTTGATAACCCCGACACTACTGGGGTAAATCTAAGTAAGCGCGTATTAGAAACTGTACATGGAAACGAGACTTGGGCGGGTGTTTTTGTTGACCTTAAGTCTCAACTAGATTTTAGTTCAAACACTGAAATTGCAGTAAAAATATTAGCTCCTAATACAGGAGTCTTGCGAATTAAACTAGAAGACTCTAACGATGGGACCATCTTTATTGAAAAAGACGTTGCTGTTAACGCTGCGCAGGCATGGATAGAGGTAAAAATTGATTTTGCTGGTGAGCCATCTGGCACCTACGACAGATTAGTGTTTTTTCCAGGCTGGGGTGTTGCAAGTGCGGGTACTTTTTATCTAGACGACATTAAACAACAATAAACTCTTTCGGTTGGAAAAACATTTTGCTTATCTTTTATTTCTAGCTATCACTATAAATCTTTCTGGCTGTAAAGATGATCCGGTAACGGAAGTAGTCTTTCCTTCAAATCTGGTTATTTCTGTTGAAGAGTCTGCTTCTAGTGAGGGTTTGGTTAGTGTAAACGCTACAGCTGAAAACTGTAATTTTTTTTCAATTATTTTTTTTACTGAGACCGACTCCACTTTATTTGAGTCCTCTGATGGGTTAGAAACATATCAGTATACGGCAGATGGTAAGTATGAAATCAAAGTAAAAGCACATACTAGCTTTTCTGAGTTTATAACAGCTTCAGAAAATATTACAATTGAACTTTCACTCATTTTTAATCCTAACGATACTTCCGGTTATTCCTCACCATTAAATTATAATGGTTATACTCTTGCTTGGCAAGATGAATTTAATGGTACTGCGCTTAACATGACTGATTGGAACTTTGAAACAGGTGCAGGCGGTTGGGGAAATAATGAGTTACAACATTACCTTGAGGCCAACACAACTGTTGACGGCGGTTTTTTAACGATTGAGGCTAAAGATCAAGTTTTTAATACGAGCGCTTATACTTCGTCAAGAATTACAACCCAAGGCAAACAGTCTTTTGAATATGGCCGAGTTGACATAAGAGCTAAATTACCATACGGACAAGGTCTTTGGCCTGCATTGTGGATGCTTGGGGACAATATTTCGAGTGTTAGCTGGCCACGGTGTGGTGAAATTGACATTATGGAAATGGTTGGAGGCACAGGTGCAGGAAATGGTGGTGGTGATAATGTACTTCATGGTACGATTCATTGGGATAACAATGGCACCAAAGCAGATTATGGCAACAGCACAACCTTAATTTCGGGCGTTTTCGCCAACAAATTTCATGTGTTTTCAATTATCTGGGACAATCAAAAAATAGAATGGTATTTAGACGATGTTAAGTACAATTCAGCAGATATAACCCCTAGTGATTTAGAGGAGTTTCGTGCAAAGTTCTTTTTTATATTCAATGTGGCAGTTGGTGGTAATTGGCCTGGGTCCCCTGATGCTTCGACAGTTTTTCCGCAAAAAATGATAGTAGATTATGTTCGTGTTTTTCAATAATGTAAGGATTGTTTTTTAGATTTCAATCCTTACATTCGGTTTTCGTTTTAAGAACCATTTTTCGAGCATATAAAAACCTCAAGCATAACTCTTGGGGTTTTTTGTTTTGAATTAAACCATAGCTACTATATCAAAAGAGCATTAAAGCCCTTAAAAGGCCATTGGATTACGTCTTTATAATGACTTATGTTTTTTTAATGCCACCGTTCTGGCTAAACTGCGTTTTAATAAAGTTTAGGTGGTGTTAGCGATCGATATAGTATATTATTAATGAAGCGCTTTCCTTGGTACTATGTTAGCCAACCTAATACACAAGCATTAACACCCAGACAATATAATCTCGGCCACCAATTTCAGCAACTCGTTGTCACCTGCTTTTGAGGAAAGAAATAATGCTGGATTTGAAAAACTGTATTTGTGAGAAATATCCAGAAATAGATCTGGGAATCCGTCTTTGTCGATATCTCCAGCCCAAATAAACTGAATCATCGAATCATCGAAATGATTTTGCTCTAAGAAAACTTGTTTAATACCCGTACCGTTCTTAAAACCTGTTATTAACAATTTATAGTCTGATACTCTATCATACTCATCCATAGTTCCTAACGCCTTAATGGTGTTGTCTCCCAACTGCATTGATTCCCCAGGTAATAACCTATTTTTTAGTCCTTTGTAGGAGTCAATTTTAATGTTTTCAGGAATTTCAATTCCTGCTATGAGCAGCATAGGATCATTAGCATAGCCTTCACAATAAATCTTTATTCCGCTCATTTCTCCTTCTTCATCAACCATCGGACTGTGTACCGGTTTCATTTTTAGTTTCGTTTTGTAACACGTAACACTGTTATCGTTGACATTACTAAACAATCCTACCCAAGTCTTACTTTCTATAGTGGAATCTAAATCCGCCGAATTATACGAAGTGGGTAAAATGATAGAAATGCTATCTAAAATCCTTGAACTTGGGGTTTTACTTGTAAATCCATCTTCAGTAAAATTAACTTCTTCAACTAATATCATTTTTATTACTACATCATAATCTTGTTTAGTTCCCCACCTTAGCAAGTCATGTTTTTCAACTTGGTAGAATATATCAAAGTATTTATTTTTGTATTTTGGGTTTATACCTAGCCCAGCATCTAATAACTCGTACGATTCGTCTTTTACGTATGAAAAGCTATAGTCTTTACCTTTTTCGTCTTTAAAGTTGTAGTAAAATAAATCTCCTTCGTCTGT
>TARA_B110000046_G_scaffold185997_1_pt1 | contig 19909 bp, 15 predicted proteins | sample TARA_B110000046 | Tara Oceans TARA_B110000046 (sample SAMEA4397157) | marine metagenome | biome: Polar Biome; feature: [DCM] deep chlorophyll maximum layer (ENVO:01000326); material: water (ENVO:00002006), including particulate matter (ENVO:01000060) such as... | depth 40 m
ACAAAAGGAAACCCTATCCTTAAAATAGTAGTGTATTCAATCTTAATGTTATGCCTTATCTTAATTCTTCGTTCATTAATAATGCATTTTAGTAAATAAGCAAAGTTTAAAAAAAGTGTTGTTTATTTGTTGTTACTTCAATTTTAAATAAAAAATGAACAGAGACGAAATATTAAAAGCCATAGAAGAAAAATACGATAAATTGGGTGTGCCCGTAGATTCTATGTTAGAGGGTTTACTTTGGAGTACGCCAATTACATATTGGGATTATATTCAAACAGATGCACTCTTGGGACTTCAAATTCCAAGAACTACCCAGCCAGATGAAATGGTTTTTATCATGTATCATCAGGTAAATGAGTTGTTATTTAAAATGATTTTGTGGGAAATTGATCAAGTTGCAAAAACAATTGAAGTTTCTGTAGATAAATTTTCGATGCACTTAAACAGAATCAGCAACTATTTTGATATGCTCTGCAGTTCTTTTAATGTAATGGCAGAGGGAATGGAAAAAGAGCAATATCTAAAATTTAGAAATACATTAACGCCTGCAAGTGGATTTCAAAGTGCACAATATCGTAAAATTGAATTTGCATCCACAGAACTCATCAATTTAATAGACGCTCGTTTTAGAGATGATATTGATAGAAATTCGTCATTTAAAAATGCATACAATCATTTATATTGGCAAGCAGCAGGTAAAAATTATACAACAGGACAAAAGTCGACGTTATTAAATCTTTTTGAGAAAAAATATTTAGGGGATTTCATCGATTTCATGGAAGATTATAATGATATTAATCTTTCAAAAAAGTTTAAACAATTACCAAAAGAAGTTCAAGAAAACAAAGAACTAATAAAAGCAATGCGTCATTATGATTATACTGTAAATGTAAAGTGGGTAATGGCTCATTATAATGCCGCTGGTAAATATTTAGGAGGAAAAGATAAAGATCTAGAAGCAACAGGAGGAAGTAGCTGGCGTAAATATATGCATCCAAAATATCAACGAAGAATTTTTTACCCTTATTTATGGAGTGAAGAAGAATTAAAAAACTGGGGAACATTTTAAATTAAAAGAATGCCTCAAAATTATATTAAAAAGTCATTTACAAATAATAAGTAAATGACTTTTTTGATTTTGGAACGGGTTTTGTCATTACTTTTTTATAAGTTTGGTTTTTTATGAAAAAGCACATCCTATTATTTTTCTCACTTTTTTTTTTATCGGCTATTTTTAGCCAAGAAAAATCAGTCCCTTTTAAAAGTGGAGAATGGTTGCGCTATAAAATGAGTTACAGTGGTTTTTTAAGAGCTGGAACAGCTATTTTAGAAATTAAGGAAAAAGAATACAATGGTAAAAAAGTATTTTACACAAAAGGTTCTGGTTGGACATCTGGACCTGTAAAATGGTTTTTTGAAGTAGATGATTTATATGAATCTTATTTTGATAAAGAAACTATAAAACCATATCTTTTTAAAAGAAAGATTGATGAAGGAGGTTATAAAAAACATAGAATAACGTCTTTTAATTACGATTCTAAAAAGGCATATATTCAAGATTTTACACTGCAAACAGATACTTCTGTAGCTTTTACAAATGTGCAAGACATGATGTCTTCATTCTATTTTTTAAGAAGTACAGACACAAAAGATTTAAAAATTGGAGATGAAATAAAACTAGATATGTTTATGGATTCTCAAGTGTATCCTTTTAAGCTTCGTTTTTTAGGAAGAGAAGTTTTAAAAACTAAATTTGGAAAAGTAAATTCTTTAATATTTAGACCCTTAGTTCAGTCCGGGAGAATCTTTAAAGCACAAGAAAGTGTTACTATATGGATTACTGATGATGCTAATAAAATTCCAATAAAGATGATGGCTTCTCTAGCTGTTGGTTCTTTAAGAGCAGAACTGGAAGAGTTTAAAGGTTTGGCAAACCCATTTCAAAAAATTTAGAAAAAATTTACGAAACCGTTTTATTAACTTCTACTATTAGAATCAAAATAAATCAATTTTATTTGTACTTTTGGAATCTATCCAAATAGTATAATATTCTTGAAAAAAATAGTAATTTTATTAGCGCTAGTTCTTGCGTTTTCTTCCTGTAAAAATGAAGAAAAGAAACAAGTTTTTAAAATAGAGGAGTTAAAACCAGAAATTAGATTTGGGTATAAAATTGATGATTACAAATTAATTCAAGACACCATAAAAGCAGGCGAAAGTTTTGGCACTATCTTAGATAGACATCACGTTGAGTATCCAAAGATAAATCAAATTGCAACGTCAGTTAATGAAGTTTTTGACGTTAGAAGAGTTAGAGCAGGCAAGCCTTATACCATTTTAGCAAGCAAGGACTCTTCAGAAAAAGCACAAGTTTTTATTTACAAACACGATAAGATAAACGCCACAATCTTAGACTTTCAAGATTCTTTAATTACTGCAGCTAGGTTTCAAAAGCCAATTAAGGTTTTAGAAAAAGAGATAAATGGAGTTATTCATTCTAGTCTTTCTGTAACGATGGATAGCTTAGGTTTAAATCCAAATTTAACTTGGACAATTGCAGATATTTACGCTTGGACTTTAGATTTTTATGCACTTCAAAAAGGAGATTCTTTCAAGTTTGTTTTCGAAGAAAAATTTATTGATGACACTATTTTTGCAGGTTATGGAAAAGTAAAATCAGCAGTTTTTAAACACAAGGGCAAAGACTTGTATGCCTTTCGTTTTCTTGGAGATTCAATTTTAAATATTCATGAGTATTATAACGAAGCAGGTAAGATGTTGCGAAGTCAATTCTTAAAATCGCCCATAAAATTTCAGTATAGAATTTCATCAAGATATAATTTAAGAAGAAAAATTGCTTACTATGGTAATAGAGTTAAACCTCATAAAGGGACAGATTTTGCAGCACGAATTAATACACCTATTATAGCCACAGCAAACGGAACAGTTTCAGAATCTGCAAGAAGAGGGGGTAATGGAAATTATGTAAAGATTAAACATAATGGTACATATTCTACTCAATATTTACACATGAAAACACGAAAAGTTAGAAAAGGACAATTCGTGAAACAAGGAGATGTTATTGGTTATGTTGGTATGACGGGTAACACAGGTGGTCCACATGTTTGTTATCGTTTTTGGAAACATGGTAGACAAGTAGATCCTTTAAAAGAAAAATTACCTGCAGCAAAACCTATGAAAAAAAGAATGAAACCAACCTTCTTTAAATTCATAAAACCATTAAAGTATCAACTGGATTATAAAAGAGTTTCTGTTCAAAAACCAGAAGTAGTTACTGAAACAATTGCAAAAAAATAAAAAATGGCTTTAAAAAATATCAACCCAACTACAACAGCTTCTTGGAAAAAATTAACAAATCATTTTAATGATATTAAAAATATCAACATTAAAGATTTGATGAAGGACAAAAACAGAAAAGAAGATTTTTCTGTAGAATTTGATGACTTATTAGTCGATTTTTCTAAAAATAGAATTACAAAAGAAACAATTGATTTACTTGTAGAACTAGCAAAAGAAGTAGGTTTAAAAGAAGCTATTGAAAGTCAGTTTTTAGGAGAAGAAATTAATGTTACAGAAGGAAGGGCAGTTTTACATACTGCACTAAGAACTACTTCTGATGAACCTATCTTTATAGATGGCAAAAATATTAAACCACAAATACAAGCAGCATTAAGAAAAATTAAAAGTTTTTCTAATAAAGTTATTTCTGGAAAATGGAAAGGATATACAGGGAAATCAATTACTGATATTGTAAATATTGGAATTGGAGGTTCTGATCTTGGGCCAGATATGATTGTAGAATCTTTACAATTTTACAAAAATCAATTAACGACACATTTTGTTTCTAATATTGATGGAGATCATGTTTCTGAGGTCATCAAGAAATTAAACCCAGAGGCTACCTTATTTGTAATAGTTTCTAAAACATTTACGACTCAAGAAACAATAACAAATGCAGAAACTTTAAAAAATTGGTTTTTAAAATCAGCCACTATTTTTGATATTCCAAAACATTTTGTGGCAGTTTCTACAAATTTAGAAGCAGCTGATAATTTTGGAATTGACAAAGCAAATATATTTCCTATGTGGAATTGGGTTGGAGGGCGTTTTTCTCTTTGGTCAGCAGTAGGTTTGTCAATCAGTCTATCGGTTGGTTTCGATCATTATAAAGCCCTTTTAGCAGGAGCTGAAGAAATGGATATTCATTATAGAAATGAAGATTTTGATAAAAATATTCCTGTTATTTTAGCTTTGATTAGCATTTGGTATAATAATTTTTATTTAGCAGAAACAGAAGCCGTTTTACCATATTCACAATACTTAAAGAAACTTCCAGATTATTTGCAACAAGCAATTATGGAAAGTAACGGAAAAGGTGTTGATAGAAACGGAGATAAAGTTGATTATCAAACAGGAACTATTGTTTGGGGAAGTACTGGTACAAACATGCAACATGCATTTATGCAATTAGTGCATCAAGGGACAAAATTAATTCCGTGTGATTTTATTGGTTATAAAGAATCTTTATATGGTTTAACAGATCATCATAAGAAATTAATGGCAAATTATTATGGCCAAATGGAAGCGTTGGCTTTTGGTAAAAGTAAAGAAGAGGTCCATTTGGAATTAAAATTTTCTGGAGATACAGCTAAAATCAATCAATTACTACCTTTTAAAGTTTTTGAAGGTAACAGACCAAGTAATGCCATCCTTTTTGATAAATTAACACCGAAGTCTTTAGGTAAACTAGTTGCTTTATATGAACATAAAATATATACTCAAGGTATTTTATGGAATATCTATAGTTATGATCAATTTGGTGTAGAATTAGGAAAAGAGCTTGCGAATAAGTTGTTAAAAAATAAATAAAATAATTTTTTAACTTTTTATTTATATCTTGTTAATAAGTAATTGGCCCTTTTTCATAAGAGGAGATATATTTTGCTTACATTTCGTCGTCTTAATTTTTTGTTAAACTTAACATTAGGTTAACACTTCAAATCTGTAAAAGAAAGATTTTTGCAGAAACTTTAATTAATAAACTTAAACAATGAAAAATTTTAAAAACTTATTATTAGTAGCTTTATTTTTTGTGACAGCTACAGTTTTAGGACAAAGTGAAATTACTGGTTTGGTCTTTGATGAAACAAATCAACCATTACCAGGAGCAAGTATTGTTGTAAAAGGTACAGCAAATGGGACATCAACTGATTTTGACGGGAAATTTACCTTAAAAGCAGTATCTAATTCAGGGACAATCGTTGTCTCTTTTATTGGCTACAAATCTAAAGAGGTTGCTTTTTCTTCCTCAAAAACGAACATGGGTTCTATTCAGTTAGAAGCAGATGCTAGTTTAGATGAAATTATTTTAACAGCAACTTCATTTGCTATTGATAGAAAAACACCTGTTGCGGTTTCTACAATTAGAGCAGCAGATATAGAAAGAAAATTAGGAACTCAGGAATTTCCAGAAGTTTTAAAGTCTACACCTGGTGTGTACGCAACAAAATCTGGTGGTGGTTTTGGAGATGGTAGAATTAACTTACGTGGATTCAATTCTGAAAACGTTGCCGTTATGATTAACGGAGTTCCCGTTAACGATATGGAAAATGGAAGAGTATACTGGTCTAACTGGGCTGGATTATCTGACGTTACTTCTGCAATGCAAGTACAAAGAGGCTTAGGTGCTGCGAAAGTAGCGGTTCCTTCTATTGGAGGTACCATTAATATTTTATCTAAAACTTCGGATGTTAATAAAGGAGGAAACGTTGTTGCTTCAACTGGAAATAATGGATACCAAAAATATGGTTTCACATTGTCTACTGGATTAATGGACAACGGGATTGCTGCAACAGTATCATTCGCTAAAATATCTGGTGAAGGTTATATTGAAGGAACGCAATTTGAAGGATCTAATTATTTCGTTAATTTCTCTAAAGAAATCAATGAAAATCACAAAATTTCTTTTACAAGTTTTGGAGCACCACAAAGACATGGTCAAAGACAAAATATGAGTTCAGTATCTACATACAGAAATGCAGAAGCTGGAAATAAATTTAACCCAGATTGGGGTTATAAAGATGGACAAGTAACTCATATAGAAGATAATTTTTATCACAAGTCTCAAACATCTTTAAATCACTATTGGACAATGAGTGACAAAAGTAGCTTATCTACAGCCGCTTATGCATCATACGGTAATGGTGGTGGTGGTGGAACTGCTGGAACTAACAGGGATTTATTCGGTGTTAGATTAGGTGGTTCAGACCAACCTGTAGATTTAGACAATATTGTTGAAATCAACAGAGCAAACGGTGCTTTAGGTTCTGAAGCAATTTTAAGAGCTTCTAGAAATGACCACGAATGGTATGGAGTATTGTCTACTTTCAAAACAGAATTAACTGATGAACTTTCTTTTATCGGTGGATTGGATTGGAGAACATATACTGGAAAACACTTTAGAGAGGTAACAGATTTATTAGGAGGTCAATTCTATTTTGACAACGAAAACGTAAATAACCCAAATGCAGCATTAGTTGTTGGAGATAAAATGGGATACGACAACGACGGTAAAGTTGGATGGTTAGGTTTCTTCGGTCAATTAGAATACGGAACTGAGAACTTTGATGCATTTGTATCTACTTCTATTCAAAAAACTTCTTACCAGAGAGTTGAATACTTTTTATATGACTTAAGTACAGACGCTGGAAAAGACTTAGCAACTTCTGATAAAATCAAGCTTGACGGATATAGTATCAAAGGGGGTGCAAACTACCGTTTAGATGATGTTCAAAATGTTTTTGCAAACATTGGTTATTTCGAAAGACCAGCTGCATTCAATGCTGTTTTTAACGGATACAACAATACAAAGATCAACAGAGATGCAGAAAACGAAAAAGTTTTCAGTATGGAATTAGGTTATGGTCTTAGAGGAGAGAAATTCGCAGCAAATGTAAATGTATACAGAACGCAGTGGAATGACAGAACTTTTACAAGAAACATTAGAGCAACTGAGCCTGGGGCTGAAGATTATACAGCAAACCTTTTAGGCGTAAACGCTTTACACCAAGGGATTGAGTTTGATTTCACTTACAAGCCTTCAAACAACCTTAACTTTTCGGGGATGTTATCTTTAGGAGATTGGAAATGGGACAACAATTTAGAAGATGTACCAGTATTCAATGAAAACCAAGAACAAGTTACTACAATTTCTTTACCAATTCAAGGATTGAAAGTTTCTAACGCTGCGCAAACAACTGCAGCATTAGGAATGTTATACAAGTTCTGGGACAGAACAAGTATTACAGTAGATTACAACTACTTTGCAGATTTATATGCACGAATAGATGTTTTAAATTATACGAACGCAACAGAAGCTCCTGAAGATTCTTGGGAAGCACCTAGCTATAGTACTTTAGATGCAAGTTTACGTCATAGTTTTAAGTTTGGAAACTTTGATACGACTGTTACAGCACGTGTAAATAATTTATTAGATACAGAATACATCGCTGATGCTATTGACGCTTCTGACCCATTAGTATACTTTGGTTTCGGTAGAACATTCAGTTTAAGCGCAAAAATTAAATTTTAAAAAATAACAAACATGAAAAATATATTTTATTCTTTCGCAATACTTTCTTTGTTGTTTACTTCGTGTAACCCAATGGAAGACATCTATGAAGAGGTAGATGCACAAGAAACAATTATTTCTGGTGACGCAACAATTACATTAACGGATGACAATTATGGGGACGACTTAGGTTTATCAAACAACTATTTTGATACTTTAGATGACGCAAAGTCAATGATTCCTGGTTTTTTATCAGATACTTATCCTGCATGGGGTAAAAACTCTACGGTTTTAGTAAACTATGAGTTAAAATATGGTACTGATTTGAAAATTGTAGATGATTATGCTTCTGCAAATAGTTATTCTATAGCTAATAATGAATATCCAAGTGCAGCAGATAACGCAATTGGTTTTTATGAAACAGAAGTAGCTTCAGATTTTATCCCAGATATTTTGATGGCAAATGTTATGAGTCCAGAAGAAGGGCAAGTTACATTGGTTAAATACAATCAATACGTAGGTCAAACTGTAAATGGAATTAGTGAGTTTTATTCAGCAGATTTTGAAACAGCTGGAACTTTACTTGATTTTGAAACTGTAAATGTTACAGGGGCACAAACTTGGGTAGAAACACCTTCTTATGGAGCAAAAATGTCTGGATACTCTGGAGGCGCTGTTGAGAACGAAGATTGGTTGATTTCAGCAGAAATAGACTTATCTAGTTTTCCAAACTCAACAATTCAAGTAAATCAAATTTTAAACTATGGTAGTTATGACTTCGTAGATGTTGTAATTTCTAAAAATTATACTGGTGATGCTGCAACAGCTACATGGGATGTAATAGACTTCTCAACGGTTCCTGCAGGAAGTGGTTGGTCTCCTGTTTTATCAGAAGAATATAGTTTGTCTGCTTATAATGGAGAAACGGTGCATATCGCTTTTAAATACACATCAACAAGTTCAACAGCTGCAACTTGGGAGATTCTTCAAACAGTAATAAAAGCTGCTGGTGTTGAAGGTGAAACTAAATATGATGAAGTATATTATCTATATACAGATGGAGAATGGGAATTAGCTGAACAAGCGTATTATCTAACTTCTTTAGATTATGACTCTATGGGTGAAGAATCTGGACAACCAGGAAGATATAATAACTTTTCTTCAACGGCACATCCTAATGATTATATCCCTTCTTTCTTAAATATTCAGTTTCCTTACGCACAAGAAGAAGACAATATATTAGTTTTCTTTAAGTATTATGATGGTTCTACTGGTGTAAGAGGTAATCAATTTAACTTTACAAATGGTGCTTGGGTGCCTCAGGCAACTCAATTACAGTTTGGTCACGATGGGTCAACGTGGGTTCCAGATAATACTATTAAATACACATTAACAGGTGCAGATTACGCTCTAGTTGGTAATGGTAACTATGGTAACTTTGATGTAAGAGATGGTAAAGATGAAGCAGCAGAATCTGTTCGTATAGATAAAATAAGTACTATCTTACTAAACAACTTCCCTTCTGATGCAGAAGGACAAAAATACATTGTTTCTTATAACATTTATAACGGAGCAGCAGGTGTTTGGAGTTTATCAGTTGTTAAACAAGGAAGTGCATACGTAAAACAATAAGTTATTATTTTTTTATATATAATTTAAAAAACCACCTCATTTGAGGTGGTTTTTTTGTGCTTAAAAATTAGTAACTTTACAGTCTTAAAAATCAACCAGACTATTATGAAAGACGTACATTCTTATTGGGCCTATTTAGTTTTGGCAATTCTTATTTTTGCCGTTATAAATGCAATCATTGGGCTCATCAAAAAAAAACAATTTAAAATTAAAGATTTACGAATAGGCTTGTTTACTTTAATAGTATGTCATATACAGTTATTGATTGGTTTAGCATGGTATTTTATGTCTCCTTGGTATAAGGCTTTAAAAGCTAATGGAGGTGAAGTTATGGGTGATAAAGCAGAGCGTTTATTAGCTGTAGAACATCCAATTATTATGATCTTAGCTATTGTATTGATAACTATTGGGTGGTCTAGACATAAGAAAAAAACAGAAAATGGTGCAAAATTTAAAAGCTTTATCGTCTTTTACGGAATTGCATTACTGTTAATTTTATCTAGAATTCCTTGGAGTAACTGGTTTTAATTATGAAAATTTTAAGCTACATATTATCATCAATCTTTGCATTGGTCTTTTTTTCTTTGCTTTTTATATTTCATCCATTGCAATGGATAGGACTAAATATTTTTGGTTATAAAGGGCATAAGTTTGTTGTAGACATTATGAATTGGTTTTTAACAAAATCATTATCTATATTAGGCATTTTTGTATCTGTAGAAAACAACCAAAACTTACCTAAAAACACCACATTAATATTTGTTTCTAATCACCAAGGAGTATTTGATATTCCTCCGTTAATTTGGGCGTTTAGAAAGTATCACCCAAAGTTTGTGTCGAAGATAGAGTTGGGGAAAGGAATTCCTAGTATTTCATTTAACCTTCGTCATGGAGGCGCTGCTTTAATTGACAGAAAAGATTCAAAACAAGCAATCTCGACCTTGGGCAATTTTGCAAAAAAAATAAATAAGAATAAATGGTCTGCAGTTATTTTTCCAGAAGGAACAAGAAGCAGGAATGGTGAACCCAAAAAGTTTGCTACAAATGGGTTGAAAATGCTTGCTAAATATAACAAAGAAGGGTATATTGTACCTTTAACCATTAATAACTCTTGGAAAGTATTTAAATATGGCAAATTTCCATTCGGTGTTGGAAGTCCAATTTCAATTACAACACACCAACCTATTAAAATAGATTCTTTACCTTTTGATGAATTAATTTTGCAAACAGAAAAGGTAATTAAAGAACACATAAAATAAAAAAATATGTCAATCAAAAACATCAGAAAAGAAGTAATGCAAACACTAGAAAAGAACATTGATAGTTTTGTAGATAAATTTTTAATTCCAGCAGAAAAAATCTGGCAACCAACAGATTTTTTACCAAACTCACAAAAAGATACTTTCATATCTGAAGTAGAAGAAATTAGAGAGCTTTCTAAAGAATTACATGATGATTTTTGGGTGGTTTTAGTTGGTGATACAATTACCGAAGAAGCATTACCAACATACGAATCTTGGTTGTTAGATCTAGATGGTGTAAATCAAGATCCAGATAATGGTTGGGCAAGATGGGTAAGAACTTGGACGTCAGAAGAAAATAGACATGGAGATGCTTTAAATAAATACTTGTATTTATCGGGGCGTGTAAATATGCGTGAAGTAGAAATCTCTACCCAACACTTAATTGCAGATGGTTTTGATATTGGTACCTCTACAGATCCATATAAAAACTTTGTGTATACCACATTTCAAGAATTAGCAACTTATGTTTCTCATAACAATGTTGCAAAGATTGCTCGTAAAAAAGGACATAAAGCTTTAGGTAAAATGTCTAAAATTATCGCAGGAGATGAAATGCGTCATCACCAAGCATACGCTCATTTTGTAAAAGAAATTTTTAAGATAGATCCAAGTGAAATGATGTTGGCGTTCCAACACATGATGAAATATAAGATCGTAATGCCAGCATTGCATTTAAGAGAATCTTTTGGTGCAAAAGGTAGTTTGTTTGATGATTTCTCAGCAGTTGCACAAAGAGTTGGTGTTTATACCGGTTTTGATTATGTAGATATTTTGAAGAAGCTAAATACGATGTGGGAAATAGATAAGATTACAAATCTTACACCAGAAGCAGAAAAGGCAAGAGACTATTTAATGAAACTTCCAGACAGAATGTACAGAATTACAGAAAGGATTAAAATTCCAGATACAAAGTTTGAGTTTAAATGGATGTTGCCAGCTTAAATAATTCTGTAAAGAGAAAGATTTTTTTTCTATTTAGAATTTACAATAAGTGAAGTAGAAAGGCAATCTTTTTATTAGAAATAACTAAGAAGACTCTCTAGGAATTTAATCCTGAAGAGTCTTTTTTATTTCTATACAAATTTATTTCAAAAAGACAAACAGGTGCAAGTTTATAATGATCAGGTAAACTATCTGTATTTTTTAAATCAAATAGACCAAGAAAATCAAAACCTGCATTTTTGTAATGGGCAATTAGCCTTGTATTATTTCCTAAAGTATCTAATCTTAAAAACTGAATTTCTCTTTGATTCGCATATTTTCTAGCCCAATCTACAATTTTAGTAACAAGATTGTTTCCTCTAAAATTTGGATTTGTTGCAATTCTATGAATATAAATCGCACTGTCTTTATTTTTTTCTTCCCAAATTTGTTCATCATTAAAAGTGATTGCCCAAATACAAGCAACTTCGTTATTAATTAACATTTTAAACTGTCTGTTTTCAGTAATTTCAATTTCAACCATTTCTCTTTTAAAATATGGCCAAACAACTACTTTTTTCTTTGCTTCTTGGTATTCTGAAGCGATTCTGTAAAGGCTGAAGATTTCATCAATATCTTTAATTGTAGCATTAACTATTTGCATGTTTTTTATATTTAATTATGAATTGAAAAGGAATCCATATCATTTAAAAACCCAAGCTTTTCTCTAATATTATTCAGATTTTTCTTACTGAGGCTTGCGCGAACAATTCCAACTTCATTTTTAGCCAAACTAGAAACCTCTTCCCCTAAATAATCAACAATTAAAGAATTTCCAGAATAACTGTAATTATTAGCATCAATTCCGACTCTATTTACACCAATTGTGTAGCTCATGTTTTCAATTGAACGGGCTTTTAAGAGTGTATCCCATGCTTTTATTCTTTTTACAGGCCAATTTGCCATAAAAATTAAAAGATCATAATTTTCAACATTCCTAGCCCAAACAGAGAAACGCAAATCATAACAAATTAAAGGGCAAATTTTCCAACCTTTGTAGTTAACAATCAGTTTTTTTGTTCCAGAAGTATATACTTTATCCTCACCGGCCAAAGTAAAAGAATGTCTTTTGATATACGTTTCAATTTTTCCGGATGGATGCACAAAAATAAGTGTATTGTAATAATTGTTGTTTTCAGTTATTACGATGCTTCCGGTGATTGCTATTTGCTTTTTTATGGCGATTTTTCGCATCCAAGAAACAGTATTCCCATCTATTTTTTCAGCAACATTTTCAGGATTCATCGTAAAACCAGTCGTAAACATTTCAGGTAAAACAACTAAATCTGTATTTTCTGGTAAACTATTTATTTTTTCTTCAAAGAAAGCCAGGTTTTCATTCGGATTCTCCCAAAATAAATTAGCTTGAATGCCAACAACATATAATTCATCAGTCATTAAAAAAAGATTAAAGATTAAAGACGTATAAATGTAAGTTTTTGTAATTTAGAAAACCAAAAAAAAACTATGCAATCTTTTATTTCTGAAACTTTAGACGATATTTTAAAAACTACAAAATCATTTGAAAATGTTGTTTTTGTGTTGCCTTCACAAAGAGCAAAAGTGTTTGTGAAACAGACTTTTAAAGATAAAATTTCTGTAGGTTTTTTGCCAGAAATGCTAAATATAGAAGAGTTTATTCAGGAAGTCTCGGGAGTTCAAAAGGCAGATAATATTCAATTATTATTTCATTTTTATACCATTTATAAAAGTGTAGAGAAAAACCCTGATTCTTTTGATACGTTTTCTTCCTGGGCATTAACGGTATTGCAAGATTTTAATGAAATTGATCAACATTTAATAAACCCCAAAGATATTTTTATCTATTTAAGAGATATTGAGCGCTTACGAAAATGGTCTGTAAAAGGCACTTTTAAAGAAACGGAATTGATGCAAGATCATTATTCTTTTTTAGAAAAGCTTCACACCTATTACACTGCTTTTTATCAATTTTTAATACAGGAGAATATAGGATATCAAGGTTTAATGTATAGAGAAGCATCTAAAAAAATTGATCGGTTCTTAAATAAAAACAAAAATAAAAGTAAAAAAATATTTTTTATTGGTTTTAACGCTTTAAATAAGGCCGAAGAGTTCCTGTTTCAAAAAGTATTAGAAAATGAAAATTCTGAAATTTATTGGGACATTGATGAGGCGTTTTTCAATTCTAATCATCAAGCAGGAAAATTTATTAGAAAATATAAAAAAGAGTGGAAATATTTTGAAAACAAGCAACTTAAATCTTTAGGGAGCACATTCTTATCACCAAAAAAAATACAAGTTATTGGTGCTGCGAAAAATAATACACAAATAAAATATATTGGTGAAATCTTAGAAGAAAACTCAAATTTTAAAAACACAGCATTGGTTTTAGCAGATGAAACTTTGCTGCCAATTACACTAAATTCGTTGCCAAAAAATATCAAAGCTATTAATATTACCATGGGCTATCCGTTAAAAGATATTCCAACAACTAGTTTGTTGTTTTCTGTTTTTCAGTTGTTTGTTTCTCAAGAAAAATTACAGAAAAAGAGTGTAAATGAGTTTTATTATAAAGATGTAATTCGCTTCTTTAAGCATCAATCTATTTATGGGTTAATTTCAACTATAGATGACTTTACATCCGAAATTGCAAAAGAAAATCAGACTTTTATCAATGAAGATAGACTTTCGAAGTTTTTAGAAAATCAAACGTTAGAAGTTAAAAATGTAGTTTTAAATTTGTTTAAACCTTTTGATGTTGTTGAGGATTTTATTGATAGAATTTTAGATTTAATCAATCTTCTAAAAGAGGATGTTAACACTTTGGAAAAAGAATATTTGTTTCGTTTCCATACAGTATTTACACAATTAAAAACACTGCAAAAAGAGTTCCAGTATTTTACCGATTTAAAAATATTATCTCAGTTTTTTAAACAGTTAATATCCACGGAAAGTTTGTCTTTTCAAGGCGAGCCCTTAAAAGGGTTGCAATTAATGGGAATGCTTGAAACGCGTGTTTTAGATTTTGAAAACATCATTTTAGCATCGGCAAACGAAGGGGTTTTACCCGCAAGCAGCCAACAAAATTCTTTTATTCCTTTTGATGTAAAAATTGAATTTGGTCTTCCAACCTACAGAGAAAAAGATGCTATTTTTTCTTATCATTTTTTTAGATTATTGCAAAGAGCAAAAAATATTTTTATCTTATATAATACTGAGCATGATGTTTTTGGAAGTGGAGAAAAAAGTAGATTTGTAACGCAATTAGAAATGATGAGAACAGATATTGTTCAGAAAATTGTATCTCCAAAAGTGGTTGCTCAAAAAGTTACATTAAAAGAAATTTCTAAAAACGATTTGGTTTTTGAGCGGTTAAAAGAATTGGCAAAAGCTGGTTTTTCTCCTTCCTCTTTAACGAATTATTTGTACAACCCTGTTGCATTTTATAAACAGAAAATTTTAAAAATAAAAGAATTTGATGATGTAGAAGAAACGGTTGCTTACAATACTTTAGGTACTGTTGTGCATGAAACTTTAGATGAGTTGTATAAACCATTTATAGGTAAATTTTTAACCGTTGACGCCATTTTACAAATGGAAAAAATAACCAAAGATTTGATTGTAAAACATTTTAAACTTCAGTTTAAAAATGGGGACCTTAGGACAGGTAAGAATCGATTAATTTTTGAAGTTGCGAATAGATTTGTCGTAAATTTTTTAGCACAAGAAAAGAAGTTGTTAAAAGATGAAAATAATCAATTAAAGATTATTGCGACAGAAGAAAATTTATCAGCAGAAATAGAAATTGAAGGAATAGATTTTCCCATAAGAATCCATGGAAATGTAGATAGAGTTGATGAGTTAAATGGCGAAATTAGAATTATAGATTATAAATCTGGAATGGTAAAAAGCGCTGAATTAAAAGTGCTAAATTTTGATCAATTAAGAGAAAGAGAACAATACAAGGCGATTCAGGTTTTATTATATGCTTTTTTGTATTCTAAAAGTAAAAAACATGATTTTTCTAAAAACATAAAAGCAGGTATATTTTCTTTTAAAAATTTAAATCAAGAGTTTTTAGCAATTAACTTTTCATCAAATTACAGAAATCCAGACACAATTATCACCCAAGAAAAATTAGATGAATTTTTAGATGAGATAAAATTATATATCAAAGAAATTTACAATCTAGCAATTGGTTTTATAGAACCAGCAGATTTAAAGTACTAATTTTTCCCTTTCAAAATTAATAAAGGAACACTTGTATTAAATTCTTCTTTTAAAATAGTGCTCTTTTCCCATAATTTTTTAAAGAAGCCCCTTTTACGTGTAAATACACATAACAAATTTGGTTGATTTTTTTGAAAATGTTCTAAAACACCTTGGAAAGTAGTCGCTTGTTCAGTAATCGTTAAAGAAGATTTTAATTGTTCTAAATCTTTATTTAAAACTAAATCTTCCTCCGTGTAATTAGGTGTTTTTACAAGTAATAAATTTACATCAGCGTTAAATTTACTCACAATATGCTGTAATGGTTTTAAAGCGGTTTTACTTTTTACAATTCCAGATTTAAAAGCCATTAAAATATTTTTAATAGCAATATATTTATATCCATCAGGAACCGTTAATATTGGAACATTCGTTTTCTTTACAAGACTTCCTGCGGTTTTACCTAAGAAAATTTCTTCTTTAATTGAGTTGCTCTTTGCCTCAACAATAATTAGATCTATTCCTAATTCGTTATCAATAGATTCTACACTATCAATAACCGAACCTTTTGCGGCAATCAATTTTACATCCACATTTTTTCTATCAACAGAATTCACCATTGTTCGCAGGTACAAATTTGTTTCACGCTCAATAATACTATCAATATTTATGATTGTTCCAGCTTTTGTTTGAGCACTATAAGCTCTAAAAACTAAAATTTTTGCATCAATTTCTGAAGCAAAATCAATTGCATATTGTAAAGTATTTTGTGCGCTTTCTGTAGATCCGATGGGTACTAAAATGTGTTGCATGATCAAATTTTTTGTGCTACAAAGTTACTCATTTTTCAGAAAGTAAAAGCTTTTCAGACTTTTAGATATGTACCTTTGCAAAAATTATTTTTTAGTGAAAACCAATATTAGCTTTAAGCATATTAATAAATTAGCTATTCCTGCTTTAATTGCTGGTATTGCAGAACCGTTGTTGTCTATTACAGATACTGCAATTATCGGTAACATTCATGTAAATGCTACAGAAAGTTTAGCTGCAGTAGGTATTGTTGGTGCATTTATCTCTATGCTAGTTTGGGTTTTTGGTCAAATTAGAAGTGCAATTTCTTCTATAATTTCACAATATGTAGGCGCTAATAAATTGGACGAGATTAAAACGCTACCTGTTCAAGCAATTGTAATTGTCGTTGCTGGAAGTTTATTCGTTTTAGCAATTTCATACCCGTTTGCAAAACAGATTTTTCAATTTTATAATGCTTCAGGTACTGTTTTGGATTTTTGTGTTACCTATTTTAAAATCAGAATTTTCGGATTTCCATTTTCACTTTTCGTTTTTGCTGTTTTTGGAATTTTCAGAGGCTTACAGAATACGTATTACCCAATGGTAATTGCTATTATTGGTGCATCGCTAAATGTTGTTTTAGATATTATTTTTGTCTACGGTATTGAAGGTTTTATTCCTGCAATGAATATTGAAGGAGCAGCTTATGCAAGTATAATTGCACAAATTACGATGGCAGTAATTGCATTAATTTTATTATTAAAGAAAACAACTATTTCATTAAAATTAAGTTTGCCTTTTCATAAAGAAATTCCACATTTACTAGGGATGATTGGCAACCTTTTTGTACGAACAATTGCTTTAAACACAGCCCTGTTTTTTGCTACTGCTTATGCAACTGATTATGGTAAGGAATATATTGCAGCCTATACAATTGGGTTAAATATTTGGTTGTTAGGGGCTTTTATGATTGATGGATACGCTAGTGCGGGAAACATTTTATCAGGTAAATTATTAGGGGCAAAAGACTACAAAACGTTGTTAAAATTAAGTAGCAAGCTTGCTAAATATGGTTTCTTTATGGGAATTATTATTGCTGTTATCGGATTCGTTTTTTATGATTTTATTGGTCGGATTTTCACAAAAGACGCTTTAGTTTTAGAACAGTTTTACCATGTTTTTTGGATTGTAATTTTAACTCAACCAATAAGTGCAATTACTTTTATTTTTGACGGAATGTTTAAAGGGATGGGTGAAATGAAATATTTGAGAAACCTGTTAATTCTTTCTACGGGTTTTGTTTTTATTCCGACACTTTTGTTTTTTGATTGGCTAGATTATAAATTAGTAGCCATTTGGATTGCTTTTACTTTTTGGATCTTAGCAAGAGGCATTCCACTTATCATCAAATTTAGAAGCAAGTTTTTACCGTTGGCTTCAGCTTAATTTCTGTATTGTTCTCCTTTTTTAATTTACCTATCTTGTACCTCTAAAATTCATTATAACCGAAAGTCATTAATTTTCTTTTAATTGATATTTTGGAATGCTTTTTGGTACTCATTAAAAAACTAATTTTCTTGAAAATATTTAAAAATATATCACTTAGAATACGCATTTTTTTATCTATGATTTTGTTGGTGCTTTTGGCATCAATATTAATTTTAGGTGTTACAGTTTATCAATATGATGAGCAAACAACAGATTATAATATTCTACGTTTTGAACGAAAAGAAGCGACGACAAAACAAACCATAGATTTAGAGTTGACAAATAAAACAACTTATCCTGTGAAAACAGAAAATTTAACTAAAATCTTTCAAGAACGTATCTATGAAATATCTTCTATAAATAAATTAAATATTTCTATTTATGATTTAAAAGGAAATCTTTTAAAATCATCTATTGCAAGTGCTTTCGAGAAGGTAGAATCAGCAACACTTTCAGAAGAAATTATTATAGAATTAGCACAAAACTCTAATCATGAGATTTTAAAAACAAGAGAGAAAGAGGGTACAGGATATCAAACCTCATATTCATATATAAAGGACCCAAAATTTAAAAGAATAGGGATCATTGAATTACAATTTACTCAAGATAATTCTGAAATAGAAAAGGAGTTGAGAGAGTTTATTTCTAGATTAGGTTTAGTGTATTTGTTAATGTTTTTAATCGCGATTGCTTTAGCGTATTTTTTATCAAGTTATATTACAAGGTCCATACAGACTATTTCTGATAAAATGCAGCAAACGCGATTAAATAAACGGAATGAGAAAATTATTTTACCTGCTGCAAGTTCAGAGATTGAGGGTTTAGTGGAAGCATATAATAATATGATAGATCAGCTTGAAGAAAGTGCTGCAAAACTAGCAAGAAGCGAACGAGAACAGGCTTGGAGAGAAATGGCAAAACAGGTGGCACATGAAATTAAAAACCCATTAACTCCTATGCGTCTGACTGTTCAAAGTTTTGAGCGAAAATTTAATCCTGAAGATGAAAAAATTAAAGAAAAATTAGCAGAATATAGTAAAACGTTAATTCAACAAATAGATGTAATGAGTTCTATTGCTTCAGCCTTCTCTGATTTTGCCAAAATGCCAACTCAAAAAAGAGAAAGAATTGAAGTAATTAGTGTTGTAAAATTGGCCTTAGATATTTTTAACGAAGATTTTATTAATTATACCCCGAAAGAGGATGAGTTATTTGCAGATTTAGATAAAACCCAATTGATTAGGATTGTAACAAACTTAGTTAAAAATGCGATGCAAGCATTAGAGAATGAAGAAAACCCAATAATTGATGTTGTTGTTTTAGTAGAGAAAAAGGATATAAAAATTGTGGTTTCTGATAATGGAAAAGGAATTTCTGAGGATGTTAAAGACCTAATCTTTGAACCAAAATTTACGACTAAATCTAGTGGAATGGGGCTTGGTTTACCAATGATTAAAAACATTATAGAAGCTTATGAAGGCACAATCTCTTTTACATCAGAAGAAGAAAAAGGAACTATTTTTACTGTAATTTTACCAAGAGAATAAAGATAAAAACAATTAGTTTTAAAATTATACAATATGAAATTCAATACTATTTTAGTTGAAAAAAATAATGCTTTCACCAAAGTAACAATCGACAGGCCAAAAAAATTAAACGCTCTAAATAGTGAAACAATTCATGAGCTAAGTGAGGTTTTTAAAGCTTTAGAAAATGATGAAGAAGTTAAAGTTATTTTACTTACCGGAAGTGGGGAAAAAGCTTTCGTTGCAGGTGCAGATATTTCTGAATTTGCAAATTTTTCTATTGATGAAGGAGGTTCTTTAGCAAGAAAAGGACAAGAAATGTTGTTTAATTTTATTGAAAACTTATCAAAACCAGTAATTGCTGCAATTAACGGTTTTGCATTAGGTGGTGGTTTAGAATT
>TARA_B110000046_G_scaffold44923_2_pt1 | contig 19861 bp, 19 predicted proteins | sample TARA_B110000046 | Tara Oceans TARA_B110000046 (sample SAMEA4397157) | marine metagenome | biome: Polar Biome; feature: [DCM] deep chlorophyll maximum layer (ENVO:01000326); material: water (ENVO:00002006), including particulate matter (ENVO:01000060) such as... | depth 40 m
CGTATAGACCTGTTTTTTATTACGAATTCCTTTGAGTGTGTTATTACAAATCCAAGAAAAATCAGAGTTAATTGGAGATAATACAGTATTTTGAATTAATTCATCTATGCAGGTAATTGTAAAAAAAGAATGATAATTAACTTGAGGAAATATATTTTTTTCTACAATAAACTCACTTTTTGAAAATAATTCCATATTTTGATTTGTTGGAATAGAGGATACTATAATTTTTGATTTAAAATTCATTGAATCTGTTTGTATCAACCAGGTATTTTTTTTACGATTAATAGAATCAACTTTTGTATTTGTTAGAACCGGTACGTTTCTGGCAAAATATTGAGGTACTCGATTCATCCCGAGAGGTGAGATTAGAACATTCTTATTTTTTCTAATTTGGACTATTTCTAAAATATTTTCATCAACAAGATTACTAGAAATATTTTTAGCAGTTTCACTCTTTGGACTAAAATATTGACAACCATAATCAACAATGTCTGTTAATATTGGTTTTGCTGAGCACCTACCTCCAATACCACGACTTTTTTCTAAAACTAAAACAGTTTTTCCTTGGTCTTTTAATTTAGAAGCTAAAAATGATCCGGACAAACCCGCACCAATAACGACGACATCAAAAATCATAATTAAGTTCTCATTGAGCGTATTTTCTCAGCTGCTTTTATTCCAGAAACAACAGCACCTTCAATACTTCCGTAGGTAGTATAATCGCCTGCAAATATTATATTTTGATTATCTATTATTTTTGATTCGAAATAACCTGGTTTTTGTTTAACGGTCGCTTGTTTAATATTCATAAATTTTAAAAATATATAGTTTGAGTTTTTATTTCCATAAAACTTTGAAAGTTTATTTTGAATAAGTTTAATTAATTCAGTTTCAGATAAATCAGACTCTAAAACTGAAACCGAAAAAAGTGTTTTTCCCTCAGGAGAATATTTTTCAGAAATTGAGGATAAAATAGCAATATTATTAATAACAGCATCATATGGGAAGAGATTTATGTATTTAGCGTGTTTTACTTTTACTAATGAACTAAAGTAGAAAGTTTTCACGGAATTAAATTCAATTTTATGGTTATTGACTAATGAATTACTTAAGCCTGTGAGAACCATATATTTAGCCTCAATAATATCATTATTATCTAGAACTATCTTCTTCGGATTTTTAGCTTCAACTACTCGTCTCCCTAGTAAAAAATTTTTTGGATTCAATTCCCTAAGCATTTGATCGGGAATTTCTTGCATTCCATTTTCAGGAATAGCAGCATACCCTTTATTAAAATTAGAAAATACATTTTTAAAAAATTTTGAAGATGTTTCTAATTCTTTTTCTAAAAATATCCCATTAAAAAAAGGTTTGAAAAATCCATTTATTATTTTCTGAGAGAAACCATATGATTCTAAATATTTCAATGTAGTCAAATCTTTGGTTTGATCATTAAATATAGAATAATTTGATAGAGCATTCTTTAGACTTAAGATTTTTATTTTATCTTTAAAAGTACTGATCCCGGAAAAAAGTGTCTCAAAAATAGTAGCGGGATCTCTAAATGGATCAGATAATATTTTAAAATCTCTACCATTATAGATTGAGGCTCCAGGTTTAAACACTTTTAATCGAAGTTCACTTAAATTAAGGAGAGAATTAGTCATTTTATATTCAGTATTGTATACTTGAAAACCTAAATCAAAGATGTTTCCATTTTCTTTTATAGAACCAACTCTACCGCCAACTCGATTGGATTGTTCAATGACGACAACTTTTTTATTATTTTTTTGACATTCAATTGCGCAAGCTAGACCCGCAAGACCAGCACCAATGATAACAACGTCACTTTTTTTATTTACCACTTTTTTTCACTAAGTATTAAAAATTAAATAAAAATATCAGCTAAAATTAAGGATAGATAAACCTCTAACTGAGTATATAAAAAAGGGTCTGCGAAAGGACCTACAGATTTATTTTTTAAGTTTAACTTTCTTTCATTATCGCTAAAGCAGAATCCATACTGATAACTGGTTTAATGTCTGTATCACCAAGTTCTAGCAAAGGATCAAAAAACTGAACTATCTGTTCCATTGTATCAGCCTCTAAGATAAAGTAACCAACGTGCCCTGGAGCATCCACATACATTCCGTGAACTTTAATACCAATTCCATCAGCTGATTCAATCGCTGTCATAACTTTCATCTTACGTTGTTCATCGTGGGCATGGCAAGTTTGGTAACTGTGTTTGTGTGTAGCATGAAATACCATATTATTGATCCTTATGTTTTAATGAAAAGATTAACTAATTATATAAATATAGATAAAGATAGATAAAAAACTCAAGAGTCTTTTGTGTGCCAATAGGCTAAATAAATAAACATGAATTGAAAAGGTAGTCTAACCCAGGCAATCAGTGGTGTGGTGTTCATTGCTAAACCATTGGTCATTGCTAAATAAATATTCGCAGGAAAGACTGCAATTAATAATGCAATTAGAGACCATCCAATTATAAAACGAAATTTTTTGAATAAAATTAAGAACCCAAATAAGACTTCAAAAAACCCACTGATATAAACTAATTCTAATTTAAAGGGTAATGGTGGTGGTACAATTTGTACGAACCAATGTGGGTTCTGAAAATGATTTAAACCAACTAATATATAAAATAGACTCATTACGTAAATTGTAATGGGTTTTATTTTTTTCTTAATTGACTGATTCAATCAACTATCACCATTCAAAAGGACCATCAGCAACTTTCCAAAAATAAATGGACATAATTGTTCTGTATGGTCTCCATACTTCTGCTCGTAATATCATTTCTGCAGGAGATGGTAACTCTTTTAATTTAAAATATATTTTAAATCCTTTTTGAACCCCTAAATCTCCAGTTGGAAAGATATCTAACCGATTAAGAGTAAACATCAAAAACATTTGTATTGTCCATGGTCCAACTCCCTTAATAGAGATTAACTGATCTATTATTTCTGTATCACTCAATTGATCTAAATTTTCATGGTCCACTGTTCCATTAATAAAAGCCTCTGCTATATTTTTGATATAATGGGCTTTTGCATTTGAGATTCCAACGGAACGTAGTAAATCATGGTTAGTCTTTAAAACATCTTGAGGCAGAGGATAATCATTGCTAGGGTATAGTGATATAAACCTATCCGAAATTGTTTGTGCTGCTTTACCACTTAATTGCTGGTAAATAATAGTTCGAGTTAGAGATTTAAAGTAGTTTTTTTTAGGTTTTAAATCATCTATTTCGTAACTATTCAATAAAAGTTTTATTTCAGAATCTTTTTTAAAAAGAGAGCTAACCGCTTTTTTAATCAAAATAGATAAATATTATTTGTTATCAAAATTTGGTGGATATTTTTTATGCCAACCTGTTCCTCTTTGATAAGCATGAGAGACAGCAATAACCTCTCCATCTTTATATAAGTCGCCTACAAAACTAATACTTGTTGGTAAGCCTTCTTGATCAAATCCATTTGGTAAGACGACACATGGATGCCCTGTCAAATTAGTTCTTAATAAATTATCTTTCCAGAAAGAAGGAACGACATACACATCTATATTCTGAAATAAATCAGCCATTTTTTGATTTAATAAGACTCTCGCCCTATTCGCTTGAATATACTCAACCGCTGGGACATACCTTGCTTCTCTAAAAATATTGGGCCAAGCCCACTTTTTTTGGCGAACTAATTTTTCATCCGTGTTATTCCTGGTTAATTCATCAAATGCTGCCGCTGCTTCAACATTTAAAAGAAAGGATAATGAATTAGTTGGAAAATCAGGAAGCTCAATAGGTATAAGATTAAAACCCAGTTCTTTTAATCTTGATAAAACATTTTTTTCGTTCAGAGTTGTTTTTCTATTTTCAAATGCACTTTTTATATATCCAACTCTTAAGGATTTAAGTTCTTTTTTATTTGGAACTTGAAATGGTACATCTACGACTGAATGGTCAATATTATCGGTTCCCTTAATAATACTATAGACTAAAGCACAATCATCAACAGATCGACACATCGGACCTAATTTGTCCATAGACCAACTAAGAGCCATCGCACCAGATTTACTAATTGTACCAAAAGAAGGACGAAGACCTGTTACTCCATTTACAGAGGATGGTGATACAATGGATCCCCAAGTCTCAGAACCAATTGAGAAGCCAACTAAACCTGCTGCAGTTGCGGCTCCTGGTCCAGCAGAGCTACCGCTAGATCCTTGCTCTGTATTCCATGGATTGCGAGTTTTCCCACCATACCAAACATCACCCCATGCAAGCGCGCCAAGAGTTAACTTTGCGACAAGAACAGCACCAGCATTTTCAAGATTTCTTACAACTGTCGCTGTTTCATTTATGATTTGATCTTTATGGGTATTTGCTCCCCAGGTAGTTTTATAACCAGCAACTGCCAGTAAATCTTTGGCACCATAAGGGATTCCATGGAGTGGACCTAAATATCTTCCAGATTCTATTTCTTTGTCTGCTCTTCTAGCCTGCTTAATTGCAAGGTCTTCCGTTATAATGACAACACATTCTAATTTGGGACCATACTCTTTTAACCTCTTAATATACATTCTTGTTAATTCTTCAGATGTTATTTTTCTTGTACGAATTAAATGCGCTAGTTGACCTATTGTATAAAAAGCACAATCGTTTATTGATTCAGGCTTTTTTGTCGGGAATTCTTGAAAAACATATTTTTCACGACCTTTTGGAATCGATTGCCCATTGATAAGAGGATTAAAATAAAGAGGTAAAGGAACGTCATTGGTAAGTTCTAGAGTCCTTAATGTATCATATTTTTTTTTATTTAATAATAGACTCGTTAGTAATGTGTCTCGCTCATCTTGTGTGAAGTTCAATCCTATTAGGTTCTCCATTCCTTGAGCATCTTTATTTGCCTTGTTTATCTCAGATGAACAAGAGATCGACATCGTTATAATTATTGAATAAAATATTAAAATAAAATTTCTCAATGTATCAAAGACCTCTTTATTTAAAGACTATTATCAAATATAACTTTAGGAAGTTCTTTTTGGGTACAATTACATTCATTTAAATCTTGTTTATATTTTACAATAAAAGGTCTATACCAAGATGAAAAATTGCGCTCAATATTTAAATTTACATATTTAGCTTCAAAATTATCGACAATGCATACCCTTCTTGGGTCTGGAACCAAATTATACTTACCAATATATTTTGGATTAGTAACACCATCAGTAATAATGTCTGGAATCTCTTTAAAAAATTTAGAGATAAGAATTTTACCAATTTTATGATTAAAAGAAGGGAAGTTTGATTCTCTTCTATAAATATTATTATATATATTGATGGATGAAGAATATGGTGAATAATCAATATCCTTTGTCTCAAGTTCGGTAATAAAATAACTAAAAATAGCCGTTCCTAAAGTATTGTTGTCAATAATTGTATTATTAAAAACCTCTAATTGTTCCACAGCCATCAAAAATATTCCCGTCCCAGAGGGTACTTTACTACTGATACTAAGGAATGGGGAATAATTAATAGAATTATTATTTTTAAGAATATTATCAAAAACTCGAATCTGTTTACAATCCTTTTTTGATAAATCAGGAACATTCACAATGACCAACCCTGCTGCATTATGAAGAATATTATTACTATGCAGGTCTACAATGACTGAGTTTTGAACCCTTATACCTATTGAATTATTAAAAGCTTCTATAAAGCGAATAATGACATTTTTTGATTGATTTATAAAAAAACCAGTATCTGAAGCTAAACTTGAACTACAATTCTCAATTAATACATATTCACATTTTTTTATATTAAAAGCATTTATACTATTCTCACTTGCTTTATTCTCAAACCATTCTATTTTTATGTTATTGAAAGAGAGTCCATTTACATTTTCACATAAAAAAGCATCTCCTTTAGCATTTTGAATTGTAAAATTTTGAATTATTATATTATTACTATTACGGATGTTAAATCCATTTTTACCACTAACTTGATCTGAGAACGATAATATGGTATTGCTTATTCCTGAGCCATTGATGACAATATCCTTTTTATTCTCAATTATAATATCTCCTAGCATAGAAAACATACCCGGATCTAACTGGATCGTATCTCCAGGTTCAGCCAAAATCAATTGCAGCTGAAGATCTCTTTCAAACTCTGCGACGGAAAAGGAATAGAATACGAGTATAAAACAAATATACTTTTTCATTTAAATCATTTAATTATAATCATATTAATAAAAAAATAAGCTTCTAAAATGTACCATTGGTTGATATTTTTAATAGAACACCACAAACCCAAGCGGCATAAGTACCTAAGGCATATCCTAAGACAGCTAAAAGAACGCCTACAGGAGCTAATGCAGGATGAAAAGCTGAAGCGACAATAGGAGCAGAAGCAGCACCTCCAACATTGGCTTGGCTACCAACCGCTAAAAAGAAAAAAGGAGCTTTAATTAGTTTCGCAACAACAATCATTATTCCAGAATGAATTAGCATCCAAATAAACCCGATAAAAAATAAGCCGGGCTTATCAAAAATAGCTAAAATATTCATTTTCATACCGATTGTTGCAATTAAAATATATAAAAAAACACTGCCTATTCTTGATGCTCCTACGCCTTCAAGCATTCTTAATTTAGTAAATGATAAAATAAGTGCAATCGTTGTTGATAGAACAATTAACCAGAAAAATCCTGAAGTCAGACTAAATTTTGATAAATAAGGTGCATTTTCTTTAATAAAAGGTGTAATAAGATCTGATCCCAAATGTGCAATTGCTGTCACACCAAAGCTGATCGCTAACAATTGAATTGTATCAGTTAGGTCAGGTATTTTAATTATTTGGGCTTGATATTTTTGAATTTTTTCCTTCACTTGAACTATCGAAGTAGAATCTGCTCCCAACCATTTATCAATTTTCTCACTGATACCAGCACCATAAAGTAAAAAAGCTAACCATATATTTGCGATAATAACATCTACAGCTATCATGGATGAAAATATTGTATCTCCAACGTCAAAAATCTCTTTCATTGCAGCTTGATTTGCACCGCCACCAATCCAACTTCCAGCAATTGTTGTTAAACCTCGCCAAATAGCATCCGGTCCACTTCCACCAATTGTATCTGGTGAGATGAAAGAAACAATTAAAACACTTATAGGGCCACCAATTACAATACCGACTGTCCCAGTAAAAAACATTACTAAGGCTTTTGATCCTAATTTCTTTACTTCAGGAAGATCAATGCTAATCGTAAGTAAAACGAGACTAGATGGTAGTAAATATCGAGAAGCAACAAAATATAATTTTGAGCTATCACCATCTATGATACCAAAAGAATTAAATAAAGAAGGAATAAAATAACAAAGAAGTAAAGCAGGGATATAAGTATAAAACTTTTTCCAAAATTTATTTTCACTTCTAGCCGTAGTAAAAACAAATGCTAAAATAGTGACTAATAAACCGAGTACAATAGCATCATTATTAAAGATTGGTTTAACCATTAATTAAATTAGGTTAAACCAGATATGTACAATAATGAATAATTTAAATTATTATCGACGACTATTTAATTTAGCTAATAATCTTAAAATTTCAATATAGAGCCAAATAAGTGTTACCAATAACCCAAAAGCACCAAACCACTCCATATACTTTGGAGCTCCTTTTTCAACTCCTTCTTCAATAAAATCAAAATCTAGAACAAGATTCAGAGCCGCAATAACAACAACAAAAGCACTAAAAAGTATCCCCATCGTATTATTACTTGAAATAATTCCAATACCTGAACTAAAAAATCCCATGACAAAATTAATTAAATACAAAAAAGCAATTCCTCCAGTCGCTGCAAAGACACCTAGTTTAAAATTTTCAGTAGCTCTTATTAAGCCAGATTTATAAGCAAGTAGTAATGCTCCAAGTGTTCCAAATGTAAGAAAAATTGCTTGGACAACTATCCCAGGATACATTTTGTTAAAGACCATAGATATTGTTCCTAAAAAGACACCCTGCACAATTGCATAAGCAGGTACAAAGATATGACCTTGTTGTGGCTTATAGATATTGACAAGAGCTAAGATAAACCCTAAAATAGCGGCTGGGAAAGCTAGTGGGTGCATAGCTGGAGTAACCCATGAATATGATGCACTCATTAAGACAAGGAACAATGATATTCCGGTCTTATTTACTGTACCGCTGAGGGTCATTGAACCTTCAGATGCTATAGAAAATTGTTTTTTAAATGTTGATGACTGTAGTGCTGGGTTTCCAGACCTTAAAGCTAAATGATTACTCATCTTCTTCTACCTTTTCTATACGAATCCATGGCTTACCATTATTTTCTTTTTCGTTCATCATTTTAAGCAGACTTAATATTGACAGAACAATTATTGGTATCCATAGTATGATTGATGATATTTCCATATATAAAATTAATTATTTAAATGCTCCTCAAAAAATAAATTTATTTTTTAAAATTCTTATAATAGTTTAACCGCTTTAATCCTTTCTGAAACGGGAGGGTGGCTATAAGAGAGAAAGACCATGAGAGGGTGTGGAGTCAAATGAGAAAGATTACTAGCAGCTAGTCCTTTTAACATAGATACAAGTGGCTCTTCTTTTTTGGTGGTTTCTAGAGCATATGCATCCGCCTCGAACTCGTTCTTACGACTCATCGCAGTGGTGAAAATGGATGTTAAAAGACTAACCGGTGAATATAACATACCAAAAAATATAAGGCCACAATATGAGGAAGTTTTTTCTACTCCGAAAACCTTAAAAAGCTCCAAATCTGTTATGAAGTAATTAAAGACAAATAACATAAAGCCTGTTTCAAGTATACCAAGCGCTGTTCCTGTAACAATATGCTTTTTCTTGTAATGACCAACCTCATGTGCAACTACTGAAACAATTTCTTCAGTACTGTGTTTATCTAGAAGTGTATCAAAAAGGGCTATTCTTCGAGATTTCCCAAAACCACTAAAATATGCATTCGAATGTGCTGATCTACGACTGCCATCCATTACGTCAATTCGTCCAATAGGAAAATTTACTTTTTTTGCAAAATTCTCGATTGAAGTTCTCAATTCGCCTTCTTCTAGCGGCGTAAATGTATTAAACATTGGTGCAATCACATTCACAAAAAGTGGCTGGACTGCAATAATGAATACTGTAATTAACCCCCAAGCGATCCACCAAGCATTTGATCCATAAGTATTAAAAAAGTACAAAACCGGTATCATTATTAGACTGCCAAATACAATTGTTAATCCATAGCCTTTTAATTTATCAATAACAAATGTTTGATAAGTTGTCTTATTGAAACCATATTTTTCTTCAATAACAAATGTACTATATAATGCAAACGGTAAATTTATTATATCATTTATAATAAAAAGGATACCGAAAAAAATAAGTCCAGCTATAATCGAATTAGATGCATTTTCTCTAACAAAAGAATCTAAGTCTCCAAATACTCCTGAGTGGATCACAACTAAAGTAAGAATCAAACTAAAGGCTCCTGATAATAATCCAAACCGAGTTTTATCTTTTAAATAAGCCTGTGACTTTGAATACTTATCTTCGTCATAATGATCTTGAAAGCCTTCCGGAACGCTCTCAGTAATACTATTCATATTTAAAACAGAACTAACTGTTGATAAAATATATTCAAATAACAAAGCTCCAATGATAATAATGTAATAAGTATTTTCCATCGTATTAATTAAACTTTATTGAACAACCAATAGCTTTACTAGTCGTTTTTTTTATTTGTTTATTTACTAATAGTTGATCCAAAGCATTTTTAAGAAAGGGCTCATCTACTTTTTTTGCACTTCTTGCATTATCATCAATTGCACCTCTATAAACGAGTTCGTTTTTTCTATTAAATAAATAGACATGTGGTGTTTTTGTCGCACCGAAAGCATACGCTAACTCGGCATTTGTATCTTGAGCATAAGTAAAATTATAATTCATTTTATCAGAGTGTTTTTTCATTTCTTCTATACTATCTACGTTTTCAAACCTTGCAACATTTGAATTAATCGCAACCATACCTATACCTTTCTCTATATATTTATTTGCAATATCTAAATAACGATCTTCCCATTTTATAACCCAAGGACAGGTGTTACATGAAAATATAATAAGAGTTCCATTCTCACCTTTTATATCTGACAGAGTAACTTTATTTCCTTCTATATCATTTAATTCTAACTTTTTTTTTGGCATTGTAGAGCCTATTTCTAGTTCCATACCACTGAGAATTGATAAAAATATAAATACACTAATTATTTTTTTCATTTTATTTCCTTTATGAGTTCAATGCAATATTAACGGCTATTTCAAATCTAGACTCAGGTTCTTTACCTTCCCAAGAATCCACTATACTCCCTGATTTTTTAGAGAAAACAACTGTGAAGGGTAAGCTCCCGCTCCATTTTGAATTAATACCTTCAATAAAGGCTTCGTCTTTCTCTTTTTTTATATACGAAAAAGGCTTAACACCTTGTTTATTCAAAAAGATCTTAACGTCTTCATATTGCTCCTCAAAATCAGCACTTACAAAAACAACTTCTAATTCATTGTTCTGTTTACCAAGTTCAACAATCATAGGGAACTCTTCAACACATGGAACACACCATAAAGCCCAAATATTTAAGATTACAGCTTTATCCCCTTTATAACTCTCGATTTTCTTTATTACATCTGTGGACTCAGCAGGTAAAAGTTCTACTTCAGTACATGAACTCAAAACAAAGAAAAGAACAATAAAAAGTAAACTAATTCTCATGGTCTAATTTGTTTCATTTGATGTTTTGAAAAAAGATATGATTGATCATTATAATGCTTTGATTTTTTATTATTTGTTGCAGATCCATATTGATGAATACTCCATGCACTCATTTCCCCATCAGGACCCCATTCAACAGCTTGAATGTAACAATCACCTGCAATTGCTTGATAATTATCATCAATCTTTTTTACATATATAGCTCTTAATAATCCAGGTCCACCATCTAGAGGTAAGTTTGCATCCCCCCTAATTAATCGAAAAACTTTTCCTAGAGGAATATTTATTCTTCCAAATTTCTTATTCAAATAGGAAATATTTTTTCTTAGTTCAACAGTAATCGAGTCTTTATCATATTTTAAATCTTCAATCCTAAAAGCATTTGGCAGACTCAAAATGGATAAGGCTGCTTCTGTATTTGAAGAGTCTGCTCTTAAATCCCATTTTTTTATAATCTCTAATGCTTCTACTAAATCATCTGGTATTTCTTCATTGAACATATCATCTAGATAACGTTTTCGAGTTAAAGCTATAATTGACTCTCTCGAATATTCTACATCATATTTATAATTAAAAAATTCTTCTCGAGTAATAGATGGATCAATTCCAAAAGTTTCTAAAGATCTTAAAGCTCTGTTGTTCTGATGTTTTTCAATTCCAGTCCAATCAGGTAAGGGTTTTGATGAATCAACTCTATTTCCAGTCGCTAAATATGGACTACTATTACAATTTTGGAAAAATCCTTCTAATGGGTTTTCTACAAAAGGTAATTGATCGTACGGAACATAATCATACCAGAGAGTTTGCTTACTTTCTCCAGGAAGAACCTTCCCCCAATTATAGCGTTCATCTCGTTTAGGTATTTTCGCATTATAGACATAATAAATTTCACCAAATCTGTCTGCATATCCGGTATTAAACATCGGAATTGCATGGATTTTCATTGCATTTTTAAATTCAGTAAGGTTTTTTGCTTTACCCATCCTATACCATTGTTCAATAAATCTTAAGTCTTTTATCGAAGAAATTCTAAGTGCGTAAGTTCCATGATCAAAGTCCAAAACGGGTCCATGTATTGATGTCTTTACCGATCTTTTAAATGTCCAAGAAAATGGACCAACTATTTTCACTTTAATCTGAGCTTCTCTCAAGTCAAAGTTTTTCCAATATCCCTCAAACCAGTATTGATTTTTATTTTGTTTATTTATGGTCAATTTATAGATATCAACTAAATCTGGTGCATTAACCGTATGACTCCAACCTAAATATTTATTATGTCCAATAAGTGGGACTGGAGATCCGGGAAATAAAGCACCATAGAAGTCCCAACCTTCTTCACTTACTAAGTGAGCTTCATACCAAGCAACAGGACCATCCCATGGTTGATGTGTGTTAAGCCATAACCGAGTAAAGCCATCTGAAGAACGTTGCGGAGCTATTGCCATCACATTACTCGCAACCATATCAAAGGGTCCTTCTTGTTCATCTTTTCCCTGACCAATAAATTCTGGTGGCTTTTTTTTTGATAATTTTTTTAGTATACCATCCAATCCAAACATCAATGGCATTCGGTGAGAAAATCCAGCGACGACATCTTCAGCTGTTACATTTTTAAAGGATTTTGTTCGACTTTCAGGATGATCATCTAAATATTTATTTATACCTGAAGCATAACCTTCACAAATTAATTTTACATCTTCAGCGACCTCAGTTTCATACTTTTGATCAACTAGACCCCAAAAATTCATGAGGTGTACATAATAATCATTGACCGCAGCATCTCGTCCATATATTGATGCCAGCTCACCTCTTAGTGCAAAAATAATATCTTCTAACGTTTTGTAATCATCTTCCGAGTGCGCATATGCCAATCCAAATGAAACATCTGCATCTTTTTTACCATAAATATGAGGGACGCCCCATTCATCTCTTTTAATATCAACAGAAAAATTAGAATCGCTAATTGATATTGTATTATTTGCATTTAACGGATAAGAGAATATTAGAATTATAAGATATATATAAATAGCCATAATCTTAATTACGTATTCTCTACCAAAATGCCACTATCTTTTTCTAGCCATATAGGGTATTTTATCATGATTTTTTTTATAAGGTTTGAGTTTTTAAAAACTTCAAGCCAGCGACCCAAGAAAGGAAATTGATCCTGGAACCAATTCAAATCTACATGTGCACATTGTCGGATAAATGGGAATACTGCTAGGTCTGCAAGTGTAATTTGGTTCGATACTAAATATTTTTGTTCACCTAGCGTTTTATTGTGCACAATTAAAATATCATAAACATTCTTTTGATGTTCTTCATAAGATAATTCTTTAAAACGAGTATGGTATTTATACTTATCTAATTTTTTCTTGAAAATTTGATCATTTGCTAATATTAAATTATCTTGAAGCTTAATATTTTTAAAATACAATTTATCTGGATCATTTATTTGAATTGCCCATTTCATTATATCTAGACTTTCATCGAGGATTTTATCATCTTCTAATTTTAAAACTGGTACAGTACCTTTAGCCGATATCCTATAAAGTGAATCAGGTCTATTTTTTAATAAAATTTCACGGTGCTCATAATTAATCATAGCGTATGCAATAGCAATTCGTGCTCTCATTGCATAAGGACATCGTCGAAAAGAATATAATATTGGTTTCTGCAAGGCTAGGAGTTTAGTTTTGGTTTAATGTGTGAGTCAAAGTAAGTCCTAGAAATAATTCTTTTTGGATCTTTTCTAAATATTTTTTGTTGATCTGTTGGAAGTGCCGCAAAATTTTGACATTCGGTAGAGCAGCATCCTTGATATTTCTCACTACAATTTAAACATTGGATAAATAAAATATGACAGGCATCATTTTTACAATCTGTATGCTCATCACATACGTCTCCGCAAATATGGCAATTAGAAATAATATCATCAGTGACACGTTCTCCTAACCGTTGGTCAAAAACAAAGTTTTTCCCTTTAAATTTTGACTTTAGGTCTTTTTCTTTGATATCATGAGCATATTGAATTATTCCACCACTTAATTGACTAACATTTTTAAAACCAGATTCTATTAAATATGCACTTGCTTTCTCACAACGAATTCCTCCAGTACAATAAAGAAGAATTTGATCTTTTTCTTTGCCTTTTAGTATTTTTTTTACTTCTGGAAGTAATTCTTTTGATGTCTCAACGTTCGGAATTATTGCATTTTCAAAACGTCCAATTTCACTCTCATAATAGTTCCTCATATCCACTACGGTAGTTTTTGGATTTTCAATAGCATTATTATATTCTACGGCGTCGAGATGCTTCCCGACGTGTTTCATATTGTAACTTTTTGAAGAAAGACCATAGGCCACAAGTTCATCTCGAACTTTGATTGTTAATTTATAAAAGGATTTACCTTCTTGAAGAGCTTTTTTAATAGTAATTTTTTTTAATTCTCTAATAGTTTCGAGTTTTATATATAATATTCCCCAGTTTTTTTCAGGTACACTTATTTGAGCATTGATACCTTCATTGGAAACATATATTCTTCCGAAAATTTCTAATTTATTTAATAATAAAAATAAATTGTTTCTAAAAATAGAAGGATCTTCAATAGTTATATATTTATAAAAAGATGCGGTGATTCTTTTAAAATCTTCATCCTTTAACTTCTTTTTTAATTCTATTTTATTTATTTTATTATATAAAATATTTTTTTTCATTTTGATGAAGAAATAATTCTTGATAAAAAACCATCAGATTCATTAATTCTTTTTTCTGCTTCAGCTAGAGTGCAATCCAAAAAATCCATTACAATGGCTGTTTTAACAGAAAGTTTAGCTGTGTATAATATTTTTTCTGATTTTTTATAATCTTTTTTTGTGATTTGAGAAATAATTCTTGTCCCTCTATCTATTAACTTTTGATTCACTGCTTTTAAATCAACCATCAGGTTACTGTAGACTTTACCTAATTTTATCATCGTAGTTGTGGAAATCATATTTAAAACCATTTTTGTTGCTGTTCCAGCTTTCATGCGAGTAGAACCCGTCACAATCTCAGCCCCAGTATCTACATGAATAACAACATCAACATCCGTCATGTAGTATGGTACTGGATTAGTAACAAGATATATTGTTTTCGCACTGTTTTCTCTTGCATACTTTAATCCAGAGACTACGTATGCTGCCGCTCCACTACAGGATATTCCAACTATAGTATCATTTTTATTAATGTTATAAAATCCCAATTCATCTAGAATAGAATTAACATTGTCTTCAGCACCTTCAATAGATTTCCTCAGGGCTTGATCACCTCCGGCAATTAAACCAATAAAAATATTTTGCTCTACTGAAAAAGTTGGTGGTATTTCTGAAGCATCTAAAACACCCAGTCGACCACTTGTACCTGCGCCGATATAAAAAATACGCCCACCTGAAGAAATTGAATTTAGAGTTAAATCAATTGCCTTTTTTATTGAAGGAATAGCATCCTTTACAGCTCGAGAGACAGACTCATCTTCCTTATTAATTGTTAAAAGAATATCTTCAATCGACATTAAATCAATGTTGTGAGATTTCTCATTCTGTTTCTCTGTATTTAATTCGCTACGGTTAATCATACCATGTAAATTACAATTCTATGAAGAACTGGAAAAATATAACTCTTGAATTATTAGAATATAATTTAGACGATGCATTTAATAAAATTTCACACCTAGATGTCCTGTCCGTTAGTATTAAAGACAAAAGAACCTCAAAAGAGTCAGACTGGTTTGATGATCCAGAAAAAACTTCAACTATTAACCAAGAAACGCACTCTATTGTTATTTTAATTGAAGAAGAGAAATCAACTCAGACCCTAATTGAAAATATTCAGCAATTACTTAACTTTAAAGAAGAAATTTATTTTGAAGAAGAACTTTTCGAAGATAGGGACTGGGTTAAACATACTCAATCTCTATTTAAAGAGATTTCAATATCTGACTCACTACGTATTCTACCTCATTGGGTAAAGAAAAAAAAATTTAATGGAACAACAATTTTAATAGACCCTGGAACTGGTTTTGGTACTGGATCACACGCAACGACTAAATTATGTCTTCGATGGATTGAAGATCAATTAAAAGAAAATAGGACGGTTTTAGATTTTGGATCTGGTTCAGGAATTTTATCCATCGCAGTAAAAAAACTGACAAATAATTCAATTAATGGCGTAGAAATTGACGAGTTAGCTATAAAAAACGCTTTGCATAATAATAGTCTTAATGATGTGAAAATTAATTATATACTCTCAACTAATTTTGATCTAAATCAAAAATTTGATGTTGTTATATCCAACATTCTTGCAAATACATTAATATCTCTTTCTGAAAAATTTAAAAAAGTAACAAAAGATGAATTATTATTGTCAGGTATTCTAAATCATCAAGTGAAAAATATTATATCAAAATATGAATCTTGGATTGAGCTAAAGTTAATTTCCGAAGAAGATGGGTGGTGCCTCCTGCACGGTAAATTAAAGAGTTGAAAAATACCTTTTAGCTTCCGTCATAACCTTTGGCGCTAAAATTAACGTACTGAACATAGTTGGAATAACCATCAATGCATAAGCGCTATCAACAAAATTAACTGCAATATCAATTGAAGCTACCGAAGCAACGATAAGCATACACACATAAAACCAGTTATATGGATTTTTCCATTTTGTTCCAAATAGATGTGAAACACATTTTTGCCCATAATATGAATAACCAAACATAGTTGAAAAAGCAAAAGTTAGAACCGCTATAGACAAGAAAATTTGGCCGGGCATACCTAATTCAGTTCTAAAAGCCATTGCGGTCATACTTACCCCATTTAGATCTTGTGTGTACACTCCGCTAATTAGAATGATAAGTGCTGTAATCGAACAGACAATAATTGTATCGATAAAAGGACCTAGCATCGCAACTAAACCTTCTCGTACAGGTTCTTTTGTTTTAGCAGCTCCATGAGCCATAGTCTCAGTCCCTGTACCAGCTTCATTTGAGAAGAGTCCTCTCTTAACCCCAATAATGATAACACTACCTAATGCTCCTCCTGCTACAGCATCTCCGGAAAAGGCATCATTTATAATTAGACTAAAAACAGTTGGGATTTCTGATAAATTTTTTCCCAAAATAATGATTGCAGCCAGAAGATAAAAAACTACCATTGTGGGTACGAGCCTGCTTGCAACTTTTGCAATTCTTTTTATTCCACCAAAAATTACCGTGCCTACAATACTTGCGACAACAATGCCTGTAAGTAAATTACCTAAAAAAGGATCCGCTTGGAAGACACCCATTGGCGTGTAGAAAAAATCCCTTATTATCTGCGCTAATTGATTTGCTTGAAAAAAACAAATGCAACCAAAAAGGCCTGAGATACTAAACATTTTAGCTAAAATTTTGTAATTGCCGCCTAAACCTTCTTCAATGTAATACATAACTCCACCCTGAATTTGACCTTGGTCATCATATCCACGATACATAAGTGCCAGAGTACAAGAAAAGAACTTTGTACTCATCCCTAAAATAGCTGTAACCCACATCCAGAAAACAGCGCCAGGACCTCCAGTATTTATTGCAACTGCAACTCCAGCAATATTCCCCATACCAACAGTACCTGCTAAGGCGCTTGATAAAGCTTCAAAATGTGTTATTTGACCAGGATCATCCTCTGAATCATATTTACCCATTAATACTTCAATTGCATGTTTAAAATAAAGTAGGGGAGTTAACCTACTGTATATAGAGAAAAAAATACCTCCTCCTAAAAGTAGCATTACTAATGGTGTGCTCCAGAGTGCACCTGAAAGCGTGGCCATTGCATCATTCAGTAAATTATAAAAACCCATTCTGAACCTTTTTATTATTCATGCATTATCATCAAATTCAATATGAATTTAATGTTAAATAAACTAGACAAATATCTCATTCATCAATTTTGGACAATCCTAGGGATTTCAGTCTTTGGATTTGTTTCTATTTTTCTAGTTGTTGACTTAATAGAGAATTTAGATCGTTTTATGGATAATCAAGTCCCATTTTTAATTGTTCTTAAGTATTACGTCTACACTCTTCCTTATTTTATTAGTATTGGTCTTCCAATGTCTGTTCTACTATCTACCGTATTCAGTTTAGGAAATATGGTTAAGAAGAATGAATGGACTGCAATGAAAGCCTCAGGAATAAGTCTATACAGAATTACTTTAACTCTATTATTGTGTGGCTTATTTCTATCTGGTGCCTCTTTTACTCTTGATAATATGTTCGTTTCAATTGGAAATGAAAAACGTTTTGAAATAGACCGAGATTATGTAAAAAGAAAATCTAGGCATAAACTCAAAAATACATTAAGTAATATATTTCTTCAGAAAAATTCTTCAAATCATATTGCCCTTGCACAATATTCTATCAAAAAAGAGACAGGAAGCGACCTTACAATAATTGATCTTGGAACAGATATAATGAGGAAAAGAATAGATGCTAAAAAGATTACTTGGAATAGTGATTCAATAAAATGGTCCGTTAAAGATTATTCAATTAGAAATTTCAATGACCAAGGTATTGAGAATAATGTTTTACTTGGAACTCGAGATACTTTATTAGATTTAGGTTTTACGCCTCAGGAGATACAGCAACAAGCACGTAAACCAGATGAACTTGATTTCTTCAAATTAAGTGAGCGTATTATTCAATTAAAAAGTAATGGAGTGGATACAATCCGATGGGAAGTCACTCGCTATTTAAAGATTTCTTTTGCATTTACAAATCTAATCGTAGTTCTTTTTGGTATACCTTTAGTTTTAGTAAAAGAAGAGAATAGTCTATCTTTTGGTGCCGGTGCAAGCGTTTTTGTGATTTTTGGTTACTATGCATTTATAAAATTTGGGCAATCTCTAGGTTTTAAAGGTGTTATGGAGCCAATGCTCTCAGCATGGATAGGAAATATAGTATTTATGATTGGAGGTCTTATTCTACTTTACAGGGCAAAAACTTAATTTATTATATAACTCTTTTAGGTATAGGTAATGGACCTTCGTCTTTTTTATTCTCTTTTTCTTTACCCACAAAAGTAAATCCAAAAGAAAAATTAAAACCCTTCATTGTATGAAGCCACATTCCATTTCTAAAAGCAAAACCAAGATCAAACATAACCATACCTTTTTTTACTCCAAAACCCATGCCAAGTTCTTTAAAATCACCGCCACCCCATCCAAACCCAATCCGCATAGGAAAAGTTTTTATTTTAGACCATTCAGTTGCTAGTGACCACTTCCATTGTTTTTTCGAATAATATTTATTTTCAAAACCTGCGACTAAATCAGATGCAATTAAAAAATCATCTACTTCTTTACTTAGTCCCAATCTAAAAGTCATTGGAACTCTTGTTACAAACTGCTTTGTTTGCTTCGGAACAAAAAATGTTGTTTGATTTGTGAATAATGAATCACCACCAAGTTTATCTGCTCTGATGGTATCAATTTGAAAGGTATATAATATTGATTGATTAGCATTTAAGGTACTATCGCCCCATTGAAATGGATAAAAATTTGAGGTTAAAGGATTGATACTTGAAGATGTTTCGGATCCACCTTGAGTCCAGCTAATACTACCAGCTAAATTTATAACTGAAGCACCAAATTTCCATCCTTTGTATGGCCTAGAAACGACTCCTATATCGAACCCAAAGCCTGAACCTCCAACACCTTGTCTAATAATATATTCACCAGAACCATAAATCCCTAAATCATCCGTAATTAAGCTTGATGAAGATGAATCTTCATCAACACCTAAATAAAATAAACCCTGCATATATTTTGCGGTAATACCCCATGACATACTTCTAAATGGTATACCAAAAGAGAATCCATACTCATTCAGTCCAACAATTTCATAATTAAACTCTAAGTCTAGATTCTCTTTTTGACCATTTCCATAAAAAATTAATTCAAGTAAACCGATAGGCAGGCGATAATTTTGAAGAATTATATTATTTGCTGAGAA
>TARA_B110000046_G_scaffold128376_1_pt1 | contig 19800 bp, 18 predicted proteins | sample TARA_B110000046 | Tara Oceans TARA_B110000046 (sample SAMEA4397157) | marine metagenome | biome: Polar Biome; feature: [DCM] deep chlorophyll maximum layer (ENVO:01000326); material: water (ENVO:00002006), including particulate matter (ENVO:01000060) such as... | depth 40 m
CGGCATAAGCTGCAGCAACCACATCAGAGGTCTCTTTAGTCGCCAGATCAGCAATCGCTTTGACTGCGGCCATTTTCATTTCTTCGTTAATCGTCGAGGCGCCGCAATCTAAGGCACCGCGGAAAATAAAAGGAAAACACAGAACGTTGTTTACTTGATTGGGGTAGTCGGAGCGACCCGTGGCTAAAATAGCATCGGGACGGGCGGCCATCGCTTCTTCGGGCATAATTTCCGGAATAGGATTCGACATGGCCAGAATAATAGGCTTCTCGCCCATTTTCTGCAGCAGTTCACCATTTAATACGCCCGGGCCGGATAGGCCCATAAAGAGGTCTGCACCTTCAATGGCATCTTCAATGGTACGGTCGCTAGTCTCAACAGCATAGCCTTCTTTCCAAGGATTCATGCCCTTTGTACGGCCAGCATAGATGACGCCGGTGCGATCAATCATACGCACATTTTTCTTTTGCAGGCCCATGCTGACCAGTAAGTCAACACAGGCAATACTTGCAGCACCGGCACCAGAGACCACGAGTTTTACATCTTCAAATTTTTTCTCAACAATACGAAGACCATTGTAGATAGCTGCTGCCGCAACAATAGCGGTGCCGTGCTGGTCATCGTGAAAGACCGGAATTTTCATCCGTTCGCGGAGTTTTTTCTCGACCATAAAACACTCAGGCGCCTTAATGTCCTCAAGGTTTACGCCACCAAAGGTGGGCTCAAGGCTAGCGATGATATCTACCAACTTATCGACATCGGTTTCATCGACCTCGATATCAAATACGTCAATATTGGCAAACTTTTTAAATAGCACCGCCTTTCCTTCCATGACTGGCTTTGATGCTAGCGGGCCAATATTACCTAGCCCCAGTACCGCAGTTCCATTGGTAATCACCGCAACCAGATTGCCCCGTGCTGTCACCGAAGCAACTTCGGTGGGATTTTCTACGATCAGCTCACAGGCGTGCGCCACTCCAGGTGAATAGGCCAACGAGAGATCTCTTTTGTTGGCCAGAGGTTTAGTGGGCCTGATTTCCAGCTTTCCTGGAAGCGGGTGAGTGTGATACTTAAGAGCGCTCTCTTTAAACGAGTCAGTCATCGTTGTTTATTCCTGTTTGAAGCGGGGAGTTAATAGTGGAATGGAGTTTAACGCTGAGCCAGATAAATAGCTATGTGAAGGGCCGTTATGCCTGCCATAATACGTGGCTGAAAAACAACGATAACTGTGTGGATTCTGCCCACAAATTTGGAGCGTTACGGTGATAAAAAAGTGGGCCCCAGCTGTGTTGGTCAGACTGATATGTATTGTTTTTTTAGCTGGCAGTGGCGCTGTCTTTGGCGAAAATGATACGGCACGTGATCTTTTTGCAAATTACAAGTCAGCTATTTTACAAATTCGTATTATTGACCTTACATCGGGCAGTAAAAGCGCTATAGGGTCGGGCTTTCCTGTCGACAAAACAGGGCTTATAGCCACCAACTATCATGTTATTCAGCTAGCTGTCAATGAGCCACAGCAGTATCGTATTGAATACCTCACGCAGAGCAATAAAGCCGGTGAACTTAGCCTTGTTGGTGTAGATGTGGTCAATGACCTCGCGCTGTTAAAAGCCATCGACTTTAATGGCCAGCACATGGAGTTAGCGGCTGCAGAGCCAGAGGTTGGTATGCCAGTTTATGCTCTGGGGAATCCACTAGACCTAGGCTTAACTGTGGTGCCGGGTACCTATAATGGTATTAACCGGTCCAGTTACCACCCGCGAGTGCATTTTACCGGATCATTAAATTCTGGTATGAGTGGCGGTCCAGCGATGGATAGACAGGGGCAGGTAGTCGGTATTAATGTTGCCACCGCCGGTAATCAGATTAGTTTTCTAGTCCCTGTTAGTCGCCTTCAAGTACTGATCGCAGACTATCGCGCTCAAGGTGTTACGCACGAGAATATGCAGCTACGCATAGGTGCACAGTTGCTGGCTGACCAGCAACAAAAATTTACTAGTCTCTTGAACCGTGACTGGCCAGTGATTAGTTTGGGTGAGGCTCAGGTGTTAGATGAACTGGTGCCCTTCGTTAAATGCTGGGGCGGCTCTAATGCGTCAGACGACAAGGCTCAATTTCTGAGCGCCGACCGGTCCTGCCGCAGTGAAGATAGCATCTATATCTCATCGACCTTTGCGACTGGCACTTTGGAGTATCAGTTTTTCTGGCTCGAGGCTAATAGATTAAATAGCTGGCAGTTTTATAACTATTACGAAAGACTTTTCGGTGACTTTATGCCGGGCAACCGAGCAGGCGAAGAGGATGTTACGGGCTTTCAATGTGACCATGGGTTTATCCGAGGTGCGAGTGGGCGTCAAGGTAAAACCGTACTGTGTCTGCGAGCCTATAAAGATTATTCTCAGCTCTATGACCTGTTCTTTTTACATGGCTCCGTAGACGATCAAGACAAGGCGTTTATCAGTCATTTTACTCTTGCAGGCGTTAGCAAAGACAGTGGACTGGCCTTTATGCGCAAGTTTATGGAGGTGTCTCAATGGCAATAATTGTTGAAGTGCTAGGTTGGGGTGGTAAGAGACGCAAGTACTATAAGATCGATGCGGGTCTCACCAGTATTGGCCGCGGCTATAATAATGATATTGTGCTAGCTGATCCACATGTGTCCGCCAATCATCTGCGTTTGATTGCCTGCGAGGGTGGCTGGGACATTATCGATCTGGATAGTCTCAATGGTCTGCAAGTGATCAAAAACCCAAGTGCCGACGATCGTATTTTTGCTTCGGGCTCTGAAATTAAAATAGGTCGTACTAGATTGCGACTGATTTCTGAGAGTCATGTTCTTGAGGAGACTAAACTTTTACACCGTCTTGAACGGGACACCAGCCAGCTCAATCGACTATCGGTTTGGTTGCCGCTTTTTTTTGCTATGTTCTGTGTTCAGCTACTGTCAAGCTACGCCGGCACAGTCGTGGAGTGGGAGTGGAAAAATGCGTTGCCAGTTATTGTCAGCGCACAGTTAGTAATATTTATTGGCGCAGTATTTTGGTCTTTGGTGGGGCGACTAGTTAGGCAGGAGGCGTATTTTTTAGGTCAGTACAGTCTTATTTTGATGGCTTCGCTTTTGTTTGTTGGTGGCGGTTGGCTGTTATCTACGTTGCACTACAACTTCAGTTCCATTTTGTTTGGCGACCTAGTGCAGCAGTTAGTGACCGTTGCTATTTTAGGGGTGTTATTAAGTGCCAACTTGGCGCTTGCAACCAATCTTTCATCGCGAGCTCGCTGGACCGGGGGTGCGTTTTTTGCTGGTGTACTATTGATTATCGGCTCGGTTGGACAGATGAAAAGCTGGGGCGAATTTTCCCCCTTTCCGCAATATTCTAGTACACTCGCGGAGCCGAGATTACTGGCAGTTGGCGGCCAAACTACCGAGGAGTTTTTTGCTGATATAGACACTTTATTTCAGCTCGCAGATAAAGCAGCGTTAGAAAAATAATAATTCGCACCCTAGAGGAAAAATTTTGGAACAATTTATTAATTATCTCAATGGTATCGTTTGGAGTTCAGCGCTAGTTTATCTGTGTTTGGGTTCAGGTCTGTATTTCTCTGTGCGCACTCGGTTTCTACAGGTGCGCCATTTTCGTCATATGGCCAGCTTAATTTTCGATGGTCGCAGCTCTGACTCTGGCGTTTCCTCATTTCAAGCGTTGGCTATGTCTCTATCAGGGCGAGTAGGCACTGGTAATATTGCCGGTGTTGCCACGGCGATCGCTATGGGCGGGCCCGGTGCGGTGTTTTGGATGTGGATGGTAGCATTTTTGGGGGCCTCTACCGCCTATGTAGAGGCGACCTTGGCGCAAATCTATAAGGAGAAAGACGATAAGGGTATGTACCGTGGCGGGCCAGCTTACTATATTGAAAAAGCCATGGGGCAACATTGGTATGCCTGGTTATTTGCCGCATCTACTATTATCGCCATGGGGTTCTGTCTGCCGGGGATTCAAGCCAATAGTATAGTGATGGCGATGGATAATGCCTGGAGTATACCGCCGATCGCCACGGTTGCATTTCTCTGCGTAGGCCTCGCACTCATTGTTTTTGGTGGTGTAAAGCGTATTGCCCATTTTGCGCAGATTGCCGTACCTGCGATGGCAGCGGGTTATATTCTGATTGCACTGATCGTGATTGGCGCCAACATAGATGCAATACCTACCATGGTACAACTTATTTTTAATAGCGCCTTTGGCATGGAAGCTGGTTATGGTGCCATCATTGGTATGGCCGTGCAGTGGGGAGTAAAGCGCGGTATTTATTCCAATGAGGCAGGGCAGGGTAGTTCACCGCATGCCGCAGCTGCAGCGGAGGTCTCGCACCCCGTAAAACAGGGATTGGTTCAGGCGTTCTCTGTTTATATTGATACATTGCTCATCTGCACCGCTACCGCATTTATGATTTTACTGACTGGCCTTTACAATGTGCAGGGCGCCGATGGTGGCTTGCTTTATGAGGGCCTAGCTGGTGTCGCTGCTGGCCCAGGTTATGTTCAAGCATCCTTCGATACTGTACTGCCAGGTTTTGGTAGCGGGCTTTTAGCTTTGTCGCTGTTATTTTTCGCCTTTACGACTATTGTTGCCTATTACTATATTGCTGAAACTAATGTTATGTATATTAACCGCAAGGTACACCGCGCTTGGTTGGTATTTGCGCTTAAAGCATTGGTGCTGGCCTCGGTTATGTATGGTGGTCTTAAAACGGCAGCGGTTGCGTGGGCACTGGGTGATGTTGGTGTAGGTGTTATGGCCTGGTTAAACATTGTGGCGATTTTAATACTGCAAAAGCCTGCACTATTAGCGCTTAAAGACTACGAGACTCAGCTAGAGAAGGGAATCGATCCTGTCTTTAACCCAGAGAAAGTCGGCATCGAAAACGCTGACTTTTGGGTTAAAAAGTAATTAGCTACATCAAGACTGGTCGTTATCTCGAGGTGGCGGCCAGCCCCCTAACTCTTTCCATCGATTAACAATTTTGCAATAAAGTTCCGCGGTTTTGACCGTGTCGTAAAGTGCGCTGTGAGCATCGCGATTATTAAAGTCGATGTTTGCAGCCTGGCAGGCTTTGGCAAGCACTGTTTGGCCATAAGCTAGTCCACCTAGACTCGATGTATCAAAACAAGAAAACGGGTGAAATGGGCTACGCTTAATTTGGTTGCGCTTAATGGCGGCATTAACAAAACCAAGATCAAAATGGGCATTGTGTGCCACCATCACCGCACGGGTGCAGCCAGAGTCAGAAACCTCTCGGCGAATGGGCTGAAATATTTCACGCAGCGCTGCACCTTCGTCTTCCATCATTCGCTCTGGGTCGTACAGATCGATACCTGTAAACTCTAGTGCCGCATCATCAATATTGGCGCCAGGAAAGGGTTCAATGTTTTTACTGTAGCTTTCTTTGATTTGCAGATTGCCCTGAAAGTCCATCTCCAAAATAACGGCGGCAATTTCCAAAAGTGCATCTTTACGTGAATCAAAGCCGCCGGTTTCAACGTCGACCACCACGGGTAAAAAACCGCGGAATCGTTGTGCTATTTTTGACCGTTCTAGAAGTTCTTGAGGCATTTCCATTAGAGGCTCAGTCTCCACTGTAGAGTTGTGCCCGCACCGAGCGGAACTAACTGTGAGCCATCATAGGGAATTGTTGCTGGCAACTCCCATGGGTCACGCGTTAACAAAATGGTGTCGCTGTTGTAAGAAAGGCTATAAAAATCTGCACCATATTTACTGGCAAAGGCTTCTAGCTTATCCAGTGCATTAGCTTGCTCAAATACCTCAGCATAGAGTTCGATCGCGGCATGATGACTAAAACAACCGGCACAGCCACAGGCGCTTTCTTTCCTGCCCTGAATGTGGGGAGCAGAATCTGTACCCAAAAAGAATTTTTTATTGCCGCTGGTGGCTGCTGCGATCAGTGCCTTTTGGTGAATGTCACGCTTTAAAATAGGCAGACAAAACAGGTGCGGACGAATACCGCCGGCCAGCATGTGGTTGCGGTTATATAGCAAATGCTGTGGTGTAATCGTCGCCGCAACATTATCGCCAGCTTGAGCTACAAATTCAACGGCTTCTAACGTGGTGATATGTTCCAAAATAATTTTGAGGCTGGGGTAATGTTGCACCAAGCCACGCAGGTGGCGCTCAATAAATATTGCTTCGCGATCAAAAATATCTGTGTCGAGAGAGGTTACTTCACCATGCAATTGCAGCACCATGCCCACTTCCTGCATGGCCTCCAATACCTGATGAATATTATTGAGGTTGGTCACTCCAGAATCAGAATTAGTAGTCGCTCCAGCTGGATAATACTTACAGCCATGGATAAAACCACATTCTTTAGCAGCGCGAATCTCATCGGGCGAGGTATTATCGGTGAGATAGAGAACCATCAGTGGTTGCCAATTTGACCCTTTTGGGCGCTGGGCTAAAATTCGGTCGCGATAGGCGCTGGCCTCAGCAACTGAAGTCGCTGGAGGCGTTAGGTTGGGCATAACAATACCACGGCCAAAGCATCGTGCTGCCGCTGGAACGGTGGTTTCAAGAGCCTGATGATCACGTAGGTGCAAGTGCCAATCGTCGGGTCGGATAATAGTCAGTTGATCCATTTAAATAGGCTCCTTAGGAAGAATCTTAATGCTACCGGAAACAGTAGCTTCATACGAGTATTTGTGGATAAGTAAGACGTAAAAAAGGACCTGTCATGAATATAGCAATCTTTACTAACAGAGATCTTGCGAGTCATATCGCCCTGACTCGCTTAGTTCAGGATCTCAGTGACCATGAGTTAAGTATTTTTATCTCAGAAAAAGTGGGCGGCGACTATCGATTGCCGCAATCATTGTTGGCGTTAAATGCCTTTGAAAAGCAACAGATTGCTAAAGCAGAATATAGCTTTGATGATCTCGGCAAATGGGCAGGTTGCGAGCTACAGGGTTTTGCCGATATCGATAACGCCGTTAATGGCCCAGAGGGACTTGCACGGATTCGCGGCAGCGCGCCCGACCTTATTATCTCAGTACGCTTTGGGCTGATTATCCGCGAAGAGGTTATTGCCATTCCTAAATATGGTGTGATTAACCTACATTCTGGCGTGCTGCCCCGCTACCGAGGGGTGATGGCGACCTTTAGAGCCATGCTCAATAATGAGTCTAACATTGGGTCAACCCTCCATTTTATTCAGGATGAGGGCGTGGATACCGGCGCTATTATTTCTATTTCTCAGATTCCATTAGAGATTGATACATCGTATTTGACCAATGTGCTCAATCTCTATGCGGGCGGCTGTATTCAGATCTTACGGGCTGTGGCCGATATTCAATCGCACCATTGTATCGCCGTTCACCCTCAGCAGGGCCCTGCTGGCTATTACAGCTTCCCTTCAGAGCAGGAGTTAGACACATTTTTTAGTCAAGGTTACCGACTGTTTGATTAGCAAAATGATAGTGACCACAACGGATACTAAAATTGTCCCTGTTAGGGTAAAATCGTACCCTAATTTTCTCCAGCAAAGGAACCTGTTTCGTGTCAGACGTTAATAAAGTAGTTTTAGCCTATTCAGGCGGTTTGGATACATCTGTTATTGTGAAATGGCTGCAGGAAGAATATAACTGCGAAGTGGTTACTTTTACCGCCGATATTGGTCAGGGTGAAGAAGTTGAACCCGCTCGCGCCAAAGCGGAAGCGCTGGGCGTAAAAGAAATCTATATTGATGATCTACGTGAAGAGTATGCACGGGATTTTGTGTTCCCCATGTTCCGTGCCAATACTATTTATGAGGGTGAGTACCTGCTGGGTACTTCTATTGCTCGCCCACTGATCGCTAAACGCCTTATTGAAATTGCCAATGAAACCGGCGCCGATACTATTTCTCACGGTGCCACAGGCAAAGGGAATGACCAGGTACGTTTTGAGTTGGGCGCCTATGCGCTTAAGCCGGGTATTAAAGTGATAGCTCCATGGCGCGAATGGGACCTGAATTCAAGAGACAAGTTAATGGAGTACTGCGAAAAACACAGCATTCCAGTAGAGATGAAACGAGGTACAAAATCACCCTTTTCCATGGATGCTAATCTGCTGCATATCTCCTATGAAGGTGGCAATTTGGAAGATCCTTGGTCAGAAGCGGAAGACGATATGTGGCGCTGGACTGTGTCACCAGAGCAAGCCCCTGACGTAGCTACCTATATGGACATCAGTTATGAGAAGGGCGATATTGTTGCACTTGATGGCGTGACGATGTCTGCGGCGACGGTAATTGAGCATCTAAATAAAGTCGCCGGTGCCAACGGTGTGGGACGTTTGGATATTGTTGAAAACCGCTATGTGGGTATGAAGTCTCGGGGCTGTTACGAAACACCAGCGGGCACGGTGATGATAAAAGCACACCGTGCCATCGAGTCATTAACATTAGATCGCGAAGTCGCCCATATGAAAGACGAGCTTATGCCAAAGTACGCCAAACTGATTTATAACGGCTACTGGTGGGCGCCCGAGCGTCTAATGCTGCAAGCCGCCATTGACCAGACTCAGCAGGTGGTTAATGGGGAAGTGCGCATTAAGCTCTATAAAGGCAATGTCAGTGTTGTTGGTCGTCAGTCGACAAGTGACAGTTTGTTTGATGCCAATATTGCTACCTTTGATGATGATGGTGGTGCCTACAATCAGGCCGATGCTGAGGGCTTTATTAAACTCAATGCACTGCGTTTACGTATTGCCGCCAACCGTGGCCGCGATATGTAAGTTGCCAGCGACTAAAGCTCCTGTTGTAATAAAAGCTCTGTGTTGTATCGAGGGCTTTTTTTATGTGGGCTAAAAAGTCTTAGCCCTGATTCGCCGTAATTGGAATACACTATGACTATGAATGTAACCGTCAACGATATTCAGCAAGCCCATACGCGTATAGCACCTTATATCCATCGTACGCCAATATTAGAAAGTCGCGCTCTGAATGAGATTATAGGCTGCGAGCTATTTTTTAAAGCTGAAAATTTTCAAAAAATAGGCGCCTTTAAAGCGCGTGGGGCATGCAATGCAGTATTTTCCATGGACAAAGCGACTTTGCAAAAAGGCGTGGTAACCCATTCTTCGGGCAACCATGGTGCGGCACTGGCATGGGCTGCCGCCTTGCGAGGTGTGGCCTGTACCGTAGTGATGCCGGAGAATGCACCCTCGGTGAAAATAGCTGCAGTTGCAAGCTATGGGGCAACAATAGAACTCTGCGAACCCACTATGGCCGCAAGAGAAGGCACAGTGGCCAGGCTCATCGAGTATCATGATTACACATTAGTTCACCCCTATGATGAAGATGTGATTATTGCCGGTCAGGGCACGGCCGCTTTAGAGCTTTTAGAGCAGATAGATAAACCAGCGGATATTATTATGGCGCCAGTGGGTGGCGGGGGTCTTTTAGGCGGCACCGGTATCTATGTTAAAGGGACGAGTGATGCCAAAGTGATAGGTGCAGAACCTGAAGGGGCCAAAGATGCTTGGCTCGGATTCAAAAGTGGCGAAAGACTCGCCGAATATAGCCCAAATACGATTGCTGACGGGCTGCGTGCCACTTTAGGGGTGCGTAACTTTGTCGCTATTTCCAAAAATGTCGATGATATTTTACTCTGTTCCGAAGGGCGTATCGTAGAAGCCATGCGCCTCATTTGGACCAGACTCAAGGTGATTATCGAGCCTTCCTGTGCGGTGCCATTGGCTGCGATTATGGATCAGCCAGAACAGTTTCAGGGTAAGCGGGTAGCAATGATATTGACCGGGGGCAATGTGGATCTCGATGCATTGCCTTGGTAATCTATTTACGTTGCTAGTTAATCGAAATTCTAAAAAAACTCACTGGTGACTATAGGCTGTTTTAATGTTATCAAACCCTAAATACTATGACTGAACCTACCTACCCTCGCTTCCACCTAGCCTTCCCCGTTACCGACCTGGAAGCTGCCCGCAACTTTTATTCAGGCATCCTAGGCTGCCCAACAGGCCGTGAATCTGATCGCTGGATTGATTTTGACTTCTTTGGTCATCAGCTTGTGGCCCATTTAGTTGCCCCAGAAGATCATCCATTCTCAGCAACCAATGCGGTGGATGGTTATGCAGTACCCGCCTCACATTTTGGCGTGATTATGCCGTGGAGTCAGTATGAGCAGACGGTGGAAATAATGACGGCCAAGGGCATAGAGTTTGTGATTGAACCCTATATTCGCTTTGAAGGGCGTGCGGCAGAGCAGGCAACTTTATTTGTGAAAGACCCAAGTAACAACTACTTGGAGTTTAAGGCATTTCGAAATATTCAGATGCTGTTTGCGAGGGATTTAGAACGTTACTAGCGACTGGTCTTCTGGTTAGTTTTAGTCACCTATTGGCGGGCAACCGCGCCTTTACCAAAACCTAATGTATCTTTGCTGGGCTGGCTTTGAGGCCAGATTCCAATAGCCTAACTAGGATATATGACCCGTGGTTCTAATGCGCTTTGCGCCCTTAACCGGTGCCTGCTTTTGGGCATCTGTACGTCGTTTATTAGCAGTATCAATAGCGTTTTTAATGGCAATCAAAAAGCCCGTGACTAAAAATGCACCAGGGGGTAATACGGCAATCAAAAAACTGTAGTTTTCGCCAAAAGGCTGAAGCATCCAGGTGGAAGCAGTGGCGCCAAACAGCAGATGCATATCGGCAAATAATGTGCCGGATCCCAGTAGCTCTCGAATGGCGCCTAAGGCAACCAGGACGGCTAGAAACCCCAGACCCATCATCAGGCCATCGAGGGCGGCGAGGCCGACTTTGTTTTTACTGGCGAATGCTTCCGCACGCCCAAGGATGGCACAGTTGGTGACGATCAACGGAATAAAGATACCCAGTATCTGATATAGGTCATACGTAAAAGCTTTCATCAGCAACTCGGCGCAGGTGACAAAGGCAGCGATAATAATAACAAAGGCGGGCAGACGCACGGCGTCGCTGACATGGTTGCGTATCAAGGAAACAATAGTGTTGGAGCCTATTAGCACCGCCAGTGTGGCTATGCCTAACCCCAGAGCATTAACCACAGAGCCGGTTACGGCCAGTAGAGGGCATAGGCCGAGTAGTTGTACGAGCGCTGGATTATTGGTCCAGAGTCCGTTTTTGACTATCTCAGATGCGGTCACATCACTCATCACTGTTCTCTATGGTCTGGTCAAAATTCTCTGTAGCCCGAGTCAGCAGCCGCTCGCTGTCTTGGCTGAAGTATTCCAGTGTCTCAGCTATCTGATGTATCACTGCTCTTGGAGTAATAGTTGCACCGGTAAACTGATCGTAGGCACCGCCATTCTTTTTTACGTCCCAGCCAACTCGCTCAGGACTGACTAGCGATTGGCCATCGAAGTCCAGAATCCAGTCACTCTTTTTAAGATCGACTTTGTCGCCAAGTCCCGGTGTTTCGCGATGGTCTGTCACTCGCACACCGGCGATGGTGCCATCGAAGTTGATGCCTACAATCATGGCGATGTTGCCACTGTACCCATCCGGGGTAACAGAGGGAATAATTGCTGCTACGGGCAGACCATCGCGGCGAGCTATATGTATATCACCGCCTTTTTTAAGGCCTAACTTGGCCCAAAAGCGCTGAGGTATAGGCTGTACATCCATTAATAAATCGTTGTCATGGCGTTCAATAGGAATAATTTCTAGTAGCTTACGCTGTGCCGCCTTGCGTTCAGATTCTGCAATTTTGTCGCGGGTCAGACTGTCTGTGGATGCCAAAATAATCGCGGTTATTAGGGCAAAAACGGCCAGCACAATGGCGTTAAATCGGATTGACTGCAAAATCATGCGTCCTCCTCTTTTTCTGTGGCTCTGCGACGATCGGTGTGGCCGTAGGTGCGCGGTAATGTGTAGTTATCGATAAAGGGTGCAGCAAAGTTGGCCAGTAATACGGCAAAGGCAACGGCGTCTGGGTAGTTGCCCCAGGCGCGAATAATATACACCAGAACCCCAATTAACGCGCCATAGATTAGCCGCCCACGATTACTAACAGCAGACGATACAGGGTCGGTCAGAATAAAAAACGCACCCATCATGGAGGCGCCACTGAATAGGTGCATGAGCGCTGACCCCGGGCTTTCAGAGCTACCGCCGTCCCAAAAGATAACCGACATCAATGCGATAGCGCCGAGCATCGCCAATGGACCATGCCAGGTAAAGATACGCGTCGCCAGCAATACAATGCCCCCAGCTAGGAAGCCAAGGTTAACCCATTCCCAGCCCACACCAGCAAAGGCAGCTTGGCTAAATAATGGATTGTTCTGATAGATCTGATCGACCACCAGACCACTGCTGTGCTTAAAACTGTCAAGCGGTGTTGCCCCTGTAACACCGTCGGCTGGGCTATAACCTGCAAATACAATATTGAGAGATTCTATGATGCTAGGATGACTAACGCCCTCGGGCAATAATGACAGGGGGGTTATCCAGGTGGTCATCTGAATAGGAAAGGAAATCAGCAGGACTACATAGCCAACCATTGCCGGATTAAACGGGTTGTAACCTAGGCCACCATAGAGCTGTTTGGCTATAACAATTGAGAACATACTGCCAACCACCACTACCCACCATGGAGCAAGCGGCGGCAGAGCTAGGCCCAATAGGACCGCGGTCACCACAGCGCTGTAGTCACGCAGATAAAATGCTACAGGACGTTTACGCAGTTTAATAATCGCCGCTTCGCAGATTACGGCGATCACCACGGCCAAGACAACATTAATGAGGCTGCCCCAGCCAAACTGGATGGTTAAAGCCGCCAGCCCAGGCACTGTCGCCCAAAGTACCAGTTGCATTACCTTGGTAGTGTTTTGCGCGGCATGGGCATGGGGTGAGGTGATCTGCTTAAACGCCATTACTTTATTTGCTCGCTAGCGAGTTCTCGGTGCTGTTCTATATGATCGGCTAGACGCACCCGCGCCTGTTCTAGCTTTTGTTTTGCGCCTTCCAATGCAGCATTTAGAATATTCTTTTGTTCGTCGGTTTGATCGGCAGCGGCTTCAGCTAGCTTTTCAGTCGCCATTTGAACGCGCATTTCAGCACCGGCGAGAGAGCGCTCAAACTTTGCCTGTTGCTGCTCGGGGCTGGCCTTTTTAGCAGACGCACGGGCCTGTGCGGAGGCAATGATATCCGCTGCTGAACCTGCGCCAGTCGCCGTTGATGGGTTTGCCTTAGCTTTTTCAGAGGCTTTGCGACGCGCGGCACGTTTGGCGTCTTTGTCTTTTTCGGCCTGCTCCATGCGCTGTTGATGAAATTCAAAACGTCCACGGGCATGATCTGACTTCACCTTCTCTTCACGGGCTTTTAAAATTTCGCCCTTGCTATGACGGTAATGTTGCACCAGCGGAATATTACTTGGGCAAACATAGGAGCATGCGCCGCATTCGATACAGTCGAAGAGGTTGTGGGCTTCGAGGCGATCGTGATCCTCTGCTTGCGAATACCAAAAAAGCTGTTGCGGCAACAATGACACGGGGCAGGCTTCAGCACACATACCACAGCGTATACAGGGCTGGGCTGGCTCATCATCGGGAATTTCTGAATAGCTTGGCGCTAGTATGCAGTTGGTGGTTTTAACCACGGGCACCTCGGCGCTGGTAAGACTAAAACCCATCATAGGGCCACCCATCACCAGCCGGCTGCAGGCCGCTTCATTAAATTCACTGTGGGCGAGCAGATGGCTAACGGGCGTGCCTATTAGGGTTTCGTAATTTCGATTGATACCACAGGCATTACCGGTCATGGTGGTTACGCGCGATATTAAGGGCTCTCCATTGACCACAGCGCGTTTGATCGCGTAGGTCGTCCCTATATTAATACACACAATACCTGTATCAGCGGGCAATGTGCCGCTGACTAATTCTTTGCCAGTAAGAATATAAATAAGCTGTTTTTCGCCGCCAGAGGGGTACTTGGTTGGGAACGACACCACGGAGATTCCGCTGTCAGCCACATGGGGCTGCAGTGCGGCGATGGCCTCTGGTTTATTGTCTTCGATACCAATCAAGATAGTGCTCGGGTTGCCTAGTATATGGCTGAGAATACCAATACCTTCGATAATTTCTGCGGCGCGCTCGCGAATAGCGCCGTCATCAGCAGTGATATAAGGCTCGCATTCTGTGGCGTTAATAATAAGAGTGTCTATGGGACGTTTATGGCCAGGACTAAGCTTTATTGCAGAGGGAAATCCTGCGCCTCCCATCCCGGCGATACCGGCGTCGGCAATTATCTTGGTTAAGATCTGGGGGCTGCTATATTCAAAATCTGCAATGCCTTCATGGTCGATCCAGTTATCTTTGCCATCGCTGGTGATTTCGATACAGGGCGCTAACATACCAGATGAATGGGCGATGGGGCGCCCTTCAATGGCACTAATAGTACCCGAGGTTGGCGCGTGCATTGGTACTGAGACGGCCCCCGTTGCATCGGCAATCTTTTGTCCTTTAAGAACTCTCTGACCTACTTTTACACAGGCAGTTGCCGGCGCACCAATATGCTGGCTTAGGGGCACCAGTAATTTTGCTGGGATCGGCAATGCGCCAATCGGCAATGTGAGCGACTGGTGCTTATTTTCTGGCGGATGCACGCCGCCTGGCGTTACCCATGTTTTTATCATGCGGCTCTGTCCTCGTCACTGTGAGGGGCTCTGTCGCTGGCAATCAGATCTGCCGTCTTAGGGGGCGCAGGCCAATGCCATTGTTTAATCCCGTCTTTAACGGGGAGCATATCAATGCAGTCTACTGGGCAAGGCTCTACGCACAGATCACATCCTGTGCATTCGTCGGCAATAACTGTGTGCATTAGTTTAGCGGCACCGAGAATGGCATCCACAGGACAGGCTTGTATGCACTTGGTGCAGCCGATGCATTCATCTTCGCGAATGTAGGCTACGGTTTTAAGGTCGGCTTCTTCACCGTGTTCGGCATCCAGTTCAGGTGCCGGAACATCGAGCAGACTGGCGATAGCATTGATAGTCGACTGACCACCAGGTGGACATTTGTTGATGGCGTCGCCAGAGGCGATCGATTCGGCGTAGGGCTTGCAGCCGGGGAAACCACATTGGCCACACTGTGTCTGAGGCAGTAGCTCGTCGATCTGTTCGACAATAGGGTCGCCTTCGACTTTAAATTTTTCCGCGGCATAACCCAACAGAGCACCAAATAGGATACCCAGCCCGACCAGCGCGATCAGCGCGGCGAGTATGGGTTGCTGTGCAATACTGTCGATCATTTAAACTAGCCCACTAAAGCCCATAAAGGCCAGAGACATAAGGCCAGCAGTAATCATGGCGATGGCGGCTCCCTCAAAAGGAGCAGGAATATCGGCAGCGGCAAGTCGCTCACGCATGGCCGAGAAGAAAATTAAAACCAAGGAAAAACCCGCGCCGGCACCAAAGCCATACAGCGATGACTGCATGAAGTTTAGATCCTTGGACGCGTTTTGTAATGCCACGCCCAGTACCGCACAGTTGGTGGTGATTAAGGGTAGAAATACTCCCAGTACGCGATAGAGAAGCGGGCTAGTTTTCTCGATAAACATTTTGGTGAACTGTACAACAGCCGCGATCACCAAAATAAAGGCGATGGTGCGCAGGTAAATCAGGCCCAGCGGCATCAGGACAAAAACATCCACTATATAGCTGGCCATAGCAGTGAGCGTTAATACAAAGGTGGTGGCTGCGGACATGCCGATGGCCGACTCGAGTTTATTCGACACGCCCATAAACGGACAGAGCCCTAGGAACTGGACTAGAACATAGTTGTTGATCAGAATGGAGCTGACCAAAATAATCGCAAATTCTTGCATAGCCTGCACGTCTTTTGAGTTTGGAACCCATTATCATGGAATCTACAGCTGTGATTCAACATAAATGGCATGGGGCTTTAGTTCTTTTGGATCTAACTAATACATACTGTTAGTGGTGGCTTTTAGGTCACTCGCTGACCCGGTTGCGCCCCAGAATCTGGCTCTAGTAGGTATATCCCTTCTTTACTACCTGCGGCCAGTACCATACCTTCGGACATGCCAAAGCGCATTTTGCGCGGTGCTAGATTAGCTACCATCACCGTCAGGCGGCCTTCCAGATCTTCTGGTTTATACGACGACTTGATACCCGAGAATACATTGCGAGTCTCACCGCCAATGTCCAGCGTCAGCTGCAGAAGTTTTTCTGCGCCTTTAACATGATTGGCTTTAATAATAAGGGCCACCCGCAGGTCTACCTTCATAAAGTCATCAAAGTTAATTTCATCGGCTATCGGGTCGTCAGTTAATGGCCCTTCCCGTTTTGGAGCGGATGCCTGAGCGGCTTCTTCTTTACTCGCTTCTACCATGGCGTCCACTCTGTCTTTTTCGATGCGCTGCATCAATGGCTTGAAGGTATTTATCGTATGCCCTGTTAAAGGCTGCTGCACCGAATCCCAACTGAGACTGTCATTGAGAAACTCTTCACCAGCAGCGGCCATTGAGGGCAGTACGGGCTTGAGGTAGGTTAGCAATACACGAAAGAGGTTAATACCCAGGGAGCAGATATCCTGCACTTCCTGCTGCTTGCCTTCTAACTTATTAAGCTTCCAAGGTTCTTTGGCAGCAATATATTCATTAGCCGCATCTGCCTGAGCCATAATTTCACGAATGGCTTTACTGTAGTCGCGGTTTTCGTAATGCTCGGCAATACTGTCTGCGACACCGCTCACCTGGGTCCAAAGCTCTGGATTTTCGATATTGGATGACAGCACACCGTCATTTCCATTGGCTACAAACTTGGCACAGCGGCTAGCTATATTGACCACCTTGCCGACTAGGTCGCTATTTACCTTTTGCTGGAAGTCCTCGAGATTAAGATCAATATCTTCTACTGAGCCTGATAATTTCGACGCGTAGTAATAGCGAAGGTACTCTGGATTGAGGTGGTCCAAATAGCAGCGCGCATTGATAAACGTACCGCGAGATTTAGACATTTTCTTACCGTTTACCGTGACAAAACCATGGACACAAATTTTTGTTGGGGTGCGAAATTCAGCGCTTTTGAGCATGGCTGGCCAAAACAGCGCATGGAAGTTGACAATATCTTTGCCGATAAAGTGGTACAGCTCAGTTTTACTGTCTTTACTCCAGTAGTGGTCAAAATCTATACCTTCGCGATCGCACAGATTCTTGAAGCTGGCCATGTAGCCAATAGGCGCATCCAACCAGACATAAAAGTACTTGCCTGGGGCATTGGGTATTTCAAAGCCAAAGTAGGGGGCATCGCGGCTGATATCCCACTCTTGCAGGCCACTATCTAACCATTCACCGAGCTTATTGGCGACTTCAGGCTGCACGGCACCACTGCGTGTCCAGTCTTGCAAAAATTGGGTAAATTCGGGTAGCTTAAAAAAGTAGTGGGTCGATTCTTTCTCGATTGGCGTGACCCCAGAGATTGCCGATACAGGATTGATTAAGTCGGTAGGTGCGTACGTAGCACCACAGGCTTCACAATTATCGCCGTACTGATCTTCAGTTTTACATTTTGGGCAGGTGCCTTTGATGTAGCGATCTGCCAGAAAAAGGTTTTTTTCAGGGTCAAAGGCCTGAGTAATATCGCGCTTGGCAATATGCCCATTGTCATTAAGACGATTGTAAATCAACTCCGAAAATTCACGATTTTCTTCTGAGTGAGTGGTGTGGTAGTTATCCACGCTGATTAAGAAATCTTTAAAGTCGGCTTCGTGAATCGCGCGCATATCGGCAATATGCTGTTCTGCAGTGACGCCTTTTTCGTCCGCTTTTAACATGATCGCAGTTCCATGAGCATCATCGGCAGAAAGGTAGTAACATTCGTGCCCACGCATTCGCTGGAAGCGCACCCAAACATCGGTTTGTGTGTATTCCAGCACATGACCAAGATGCAATGCCGCATTGGCATAGGGTAGAGCGTTGGTGACCAGTATTTGGCGTTTTGGTGACATGGTTAGATTCTTTGTTTTGGCGTTAATTGCAAGTTGTAACTATAGCGATTTTGCACCAACTTTTCATGTGCAATTGCCCTGTAAATGCTTGTAATTGGCCCTAACAGTTAAATCGGTAAAGATTGGAGTGCTTTAGTGTTAGATAAGGTGAGATACATTGTTGCTGTCGCGTCGGGTAAGGGTGGCGTAGGCAAGTCGACAACGGCGGTAAATTTAGCGGTAGCGCTGCACGGTATGGGTAAAAAAGTGGGCCTTTTGGACGCTGATATCTATGGCCCCAGTATTGCCATGATGCTGGGTGTACCTGAGGGTACTCGGCCTAAAGCTGCCGATGAAAAAAGCTTTTTACCAATTCAGGCCCACGGTTTAATGACAATGTCTATGGCTTATTTGGTGACAGAGCAGACGCCTATGGCTTGGCGTGGACCCATGGCCTCTGGCGCCCTGTTACAGCTACTGCAGCAAACCATGTGGGGTGAGTTGGACGTGCTTTTTGTGGATATGCCGCCTGGTACAGGCGACATTCAATTAACCATGGCGCAAAAGGCGCAGATATCTGGCGCCGTGATTGTTACCACGCCACAGGATATTGCACTGTTGGATGCCAAAAAGGGCATTGAGATGTTCCTCAAGGTGAATATTCCGGTGCTGGGTATTGTTGAAAATATGGCCATGCATATCTGTTCCAAATGCGGCCATGCCGAAGCCATTTTTGGCAATGGCGGCGGTGTTAAGGTCGCAGACCAATACAGCACTAAGTTACTGGGTAGTCTGCCGTTGGCGCGTTCAATTCGTGAGAACGGCGATCAAGGAATGCCGTCAACGATAGCTGATCCTGAGGGGGCTGTTGCCCAGCATTATGGTCAGATAGCTGCGGCGGTGATGCTCGAGTTAGAGGCTGGTGATCACAGCGCCGGGCCAGAGATACTGTTCGAGTAGTGACTGAGGCATTCTAGAAAGGCCTTTGTAGCGTTTAGATTGTTAGTGCGACCGGTCACCCCAAGCACACGCAAGGATTGCTTGCCCAACCAGTGTAAATCGGTATCATACCGCCCTTGACGCACAACCACATTTCAACTGGAGTCACCCTCAATGAGTATTAAGTCAGATAACTGGATTCGCCGCTTGGCCGAGCAAAGCCAAATGATTGCGCCTTTTGAATCGGAGCAGGTACGTTATTCTGGCGACGATCGTGTGATTTCTTACGGTACCTCAAGCTATGGTTACGATGTCCGCTGTGCGGATGAGTTCAAGGTGTTTACCAATGTTCACTCCAAGACTGTAGACCCAAAGAATTTCGACAATGATTCGTTTGTCGATATGAAAGGCGATTACTGCATCATCCCGCCTAATTCGTTTGCGCTGGCTAGAACCGTTGAATACTTTAAGATTCCACGTTCTGTTTTGACTATCTGTTTAGGCAAGTCCACCTATGCCCGCTGCGGCATTATTGTCAACGTGACGCCGCTCGAACCAGAGTGGGAGGGTCATGTAACCTTGGAATTTTCAAATACTACCAATCTGCCGGCAAAGATTTATGCCAATGAAGGTGTGGCGCAGATGTTGTTTTTTGAGTCCGATGAAGTCTGTGCAACATCCTATGCAGACCGCGGTGGTAAATACCAAGGCCAAACGGGTGTAACTCTGCCGAAGACCTGATAACCACAGCCAGCACAGATCAGTGGGCCGCTATTAAGTCACCCCAATGGCTCGTGAGCATGGCCGATAGGCCACACTCCAAAAAGATTTTTTTACGGATTGAGCAGGGCTTTTTTAAGCGCCAA
>TARA_B110000046_G_scaffold185922_1_pt1 | contig 19794 bp, 17 predicted proteins | sample TARA_B110000046 | Tara Oceans TARA_B110000046 (sample SAMEA4397157) | marine metagenome | biome: Polar Biome; feature: [DCM] deep chlorophyll maximum layer (ENVO:01000326); material: water (ENVO:00002006), including particulate matter (ENVO:01000060) such as... | depth 40 m
GCCAAGCACATTAAAGGATTCCATGTTCTGCCTATTTATGGCGGTGCTGACATTGCGGGTCAGTTACGTGGTTTGAAGCGCGGGGCCCAAGTTGTTGTGGGTACGCCTGGTCGTATGCTTGACCATTTGCGACGTCGCAGCCTTGATCTTAGCCAGGTGCGTGGTCTAATTCTTGATGAAGCCGACGAAATGCTGCGCATGGGCTTTATTGATGATGTTGAAACTATTTTGGCGAAAACACCCGACGACTGTCAGCGCGCCCTGTTCTCTGCAACTATGCCGCCGGCTATTCGCCGTGTTACAAGCAAGTACCTAGGCGATGCTGAGACGGTTAGCATAGAAGCTAAAACTAAAACCGTTGAGCGTATTGATCAGCAGTATGTCACGGTTAAAAGCCATCAGAAGATGGATGCCCTTACCCGCTTTTTGGAAGTTGAAACCTTTGATGGCATGATTATTTTTGTGCGTACCAAGTCATCTACCGTTGATATCGCCGAGCGCTTGGAAGCTCGTGGTTTCTCGTCTTCGCCGCTAAATGGCGATTTGAGTCAGGCGCTGCGTGAGCGCACTATTAACCGCCTGAAAAAAGGCCAGATTGATATTGTTGTAGCTACAGATGTTGCTGCACGTGGTTTGGATGTTGAACGCATCAGCCACGTTATTAACTTTGATATTCCATACGACAACGAGTCCTATGTGCACCGTATTGGTCGTACTGGCCGTGCCGGTCGTGATGGTAAGGCCGTTTTGTTTATTACCCCGAAAGAAAATCGACTACTGCGTTCGATTGAAAAATCAACGCGTCAGTCTATTAAGCCTATGACTATGCCAAGCAATGAAGAAGTGAGCGGCTTGCGTATCCAGCAGTTTACCGATCAGCTAATGAAGACCATGGAAAACCCCAAGCTGGATAAGTTCCGTTCGTTAATTGACAAGCTGGTAACCGAAAACGAGCTAGATATTACTGATGTTGCTACGGCTCTGGCCTTTGAAAATCAAAAAGACCGCCCGTTGTTCCCACGCTTAGATGCCATAGCGACGCCTTCATTATCGCGCAGCGATAGATCGCCGAGTCCTAGGGAAAACAACCGCGATAAGGGCCGCAAGGATCGTAATGATCGCGGCGGTGATCGCAAAGAGCGGGGCGAACGTCCGCAGCGCGAATCTGTTGATAAGTCGGGGCGCGATCCTAATGTTGCTATGGTCACTTACCGTTTGGAAGTGGGCCATAACGATGGCATTTCACCGAGTAATATTGTCGGTGCTATTGCCAATGAAGCTGACATTAGTAGCCAGTACATTGGCGAGATCAAGCTACATGACGAGTACAGCACCGTAGACCTGCCAGAGGGCATGCCTACTGAGATGCTGACTCATCTGCAAAAGGTCCGTGTCTGTGCCAAGCCTATGCGTATTAGCGTGCATAATGGTAATGATGCGCCTGCCGGCGGCGCCTATGGCAAGAAGACCGACAAGAAAGAGAAGAAGGACTCTTCTGGTGAAAAGAAAACCATTAGCCGCGATGTTACAAACAAACGCACGGCCGATAGTCAAATGCCGCCTAAGAAGTCCTTTAAGAAAAAAGCCGGTGGTAGTTATGCAAAGGACTCTGCTGACAAAAGAGCCTCTGGTGACAAGACGTCTTATGGTGGCAGGCCTAGCACTGATGGTTCTAGCCCCATTAAAAAGAAAAAGACTTACACCAAGAAACCAAAGAAGTCTAAAAGCTAAAGCAGGGTTCAGCTGTTACGAGGCTAATAGCTAAGAAGCAGTGATCAATCGATCTATCGCGGCCAGTTTCAAAATAATGGCCGCGGCTTCTATATTTTGCGCTTTAAAAAACTCCTCTGCCATCGGGGCAATGCTGCATTTCTCAGGCAAAGGACTGGCGCTTTCTATGAGATCATACATCCGCGGCAAGAAAATAAACTGTAACCATTGGCTAAACGATAGCTGATCTACGGCAAAGGGTTCATCGCTGGCCAGTGCCTGTGGTGGGGGGCGGTGAAGTTCCCACAACTGCATCGCACACATTTCTTTCTCTACATCGATTAGCAGAGCTGACAGCCTGCGGTAATGATCAAGCATCTCCTGACACCTTAATTACCCTAGATCCCTTCTAAAGGGTGGCAAAGCATCGAGAAGTTGAGTGCCATAACGCTTGGTGATCAGACGCTTATCTAGAATTGATACTGTGCCTGTATCTGATTCGGTACGCAGTAATCGACCACATGCTTGGATAAGGCGTAATGAGGCGATTGGCAATGAGATATCAAAGAAAGAATTTCCACCACGCGCCTCAATCCATTCTGACAGCGCCTCGTGTAATGGGTCATCTGGTACGGCAAAGGGTAGCTTGGCAATGACCACATGTTTGCAGTAGTCGCCCGGTAAATCGACACCTTCAGCAAAGCTTGCTAGTCCCAGTAAGACACTGGTTTTACCCTGATCGATACGCTCTTTATGCAAGCGCACCATTTCGCGATTGGAGTACTGGCCCTGAATTAGAATAATCTTAGCTAGGTGATTGGGTAGTTCGTCATAGACTTGTTCCATCTGCCGCTTGGATGAAAAAAGGACTAAAGTACCCGCGTTATCTTCAACCATGGCTTCGAGGTTATCAATAATATATTGGCTGTGATCTTCAATACTATTACCCTCAACTGCCCCTGCTGGTACCCGCACTACCGCCGCCTCCCCATAGTTAAAGGCGCCGGCAACGGATAAAAAATGCGCCGAATTTGGCACCCCCGTTTCACGCTGCAGGGTATTAAAGTTACCCAAAGAACGTAAGGTTGCCGAGGTAAGTACTGCGCCATAGCAGCTACCCCACAAACGGTCTTTAAGTAATTCGGCAGCCTGTATAGGGCTCGCATTAATAGATATATCTATATTACCGCCAGCATTTTCATCCAGTTTTAACCAGCAAGCTATGGGCATCTCGCCCTGTTTTAATTCCTTATGCAGTCTATCCCAAAGAGCTAATAGACGCTCTGCAGCAGATAACCAGTTCCCAACCTGCTGATAAAAAAGCTCTATATCGGGCACGGGCACCGAGTACTCTTTATCACTTAGGGCCTCGCTCAAAGTGTCTTCAAGCACTTCTAACCGACCTAACCAGCCACTGGTTTGCATAGTTATCTGTTTGGCCAAATCGCGAATAACTGCGCCGACATCGCCATGGGCAAAACGATAACGGCCTTCGGCATGCTCAGACAAATCTAAATGCTCTTTTAACAGCGGGTAGGCCATTGAGATCAGTTCGGTCAACTTGCCGGCCTCTCGCTCAATACGCGGCAACTGTTCTGCCAGTGCGGTGTCTTTTTCAAACAAGGGGGCCTGACCTTTTATCTGTTTGGGCAGCCTCTCAAGCCAGGTTAGGGTGCTATTGATTTTACACTCGGCTCCAAAATGACGAATGGCGGTATCACCCAAACGGTGGCCCTCATCAAAAATATAAATGCAGTCTTCTGGCGGCGGTAATATGGCACCGCCACCCAGTGCCAGATCAGCCATTACCAAGTCATGGTTGGCAACAATACATTCACTTTCTTCTAGGTCATTGCGCGCTTTAAAGAATGGACACTGATTAACAAAGCGGCAGCGTCTGCCAGTACACTGCCGTCGATCTACGGTTAATGCACGCCACTCAGTATCCTGAATTCGCGTTGGCCAGGAATCTCTGTCACCGTCCCAGGCACCGTCATCAAGAGCTGCAGACATTTCTCTAAATAAATTTTCTGTGGCGGCGTTGGGGTTGAACTGTTGTTCGTCTTCAAATAAAAACAACCCCGCGTCTTTTGATTTTACCGCATCCAGACATTGCTCCATACGCAAATTACAAGCATAACGGCCCCGGCCTTTTACAAGTGCACAGCGGTAATCCCAGCCGCAGGACTCTAAGAGTTCAGGAAGGTCTTTATGAATTAGCTGCTCTTGCAACGCAATGGTGCCAGTCGCGACTACCACGGTTTTTTTCAAGGCCCTAGCTATAGGCAATGCAGCCATTAAATAGCCGACGGTTTTACCTGTACCAGTGCCGGCTTCAATTACCGCTAAACGTTTATCGGGATCGTCATTGCTAAGGCTATTGGCAATGGCAGCGATCATTTGCTTTTGTCCCAGTCGCGGACTGAGTTCGCGAGATTTTAAAAACTCGCGATACCCCTGCTGAACAGTCTCCCTAACATCTGCATCTAACAAAAAGAAATATCCTTATCTAAAATGGCAAGCAAGCTTGTTATCCACTGGGGCTGCGTAGGCATCAATGACTATCTGACGATGGTCAGCAGGTATTTGATCAATATGTGACTGAAAAGAACGCTGAGCGTTTGACCAGTCTTCGTTTGGCCACTGCTGTTTTAAATCGTCTAAACCATCAGTATTGCCCTGCATCTGCCAGGCAATAATATTGGTTGGGAAAAGCCGATAATGAGTATATATTTGGCGATCGATCTCAGCGGCTAGGGCATCGGCATTTTCAAATCTGTCTCCCACCGGTTGACCGAAGTGCACATGAATCCGGCCTTTGTAACCCAAAATACCTTTTTGGATAGTATCCAAATCTTCAAATTTGTCTTTAACGTAAGCAGTGCCCTGCTGGGCCAAATGATGGGCACGGGCCTTGTCAGCATCACAGGGATCATATTCATAAGAAATAGACACCGGAATAAGGTTTAGCTCGCCGGTGGCCGCTGCAAAATTTTGACCTTCGGCTTTAGATAGGGCGAGCATTTTTAGTAGCGCCGTCTCGGTGCGGTCACAGCCTTTTTTGGCACGCCCTTCGGCCTGCGCGATCCAGATAGACACCTTATCTTGGCTGATACTGTGGCGAATATAGCGAGATAGTTTCTTTAGGGCGTCGAGCTTTTCACGACGTGCAGTTGCCGAACGCTTAACGATAAAACTGCGATTAACCCGCATAAGATCTGCGGCAAAGGGCTTACTCAGTAAGTTGTCGCCAATAGCTATACGCACGCTGTCCTTACCCGCCGCCAGAAGACCCTGGCAGACTAGCGCTGGATCAAGGGCTATATCGCGATGGTTACTAAGGTATAAAGCGGCTTTATCTCCGTCTAGATTATCAAGCCCTTCAAAACTATATCCATCGGTAGTGGCATCTAGCACTCTGTCTAGCGCTTGACTCATATGCATTTGTAAGTCGTTTACAGTGCGCATATCACGAGTTAACTTGAGCAGTTGTCGGCGCACAAAGGGCCGCATTAACCAGGGGCACAACTTTGACAGCAAAGGAGCCTTGCGACTGAGCAAAAGATCTATAAAGTCGGAGTCGGCAATCAGTCGCGCAATAACAGCTTGCACTTCATCATCGTTGTAGGGTCGAATATCATCAAATTCGGTCATGGTTTAATTATCTTTTTTATTATTAGGGGCATTAAACCTGTCTTGAGTTGTACCAACGCACGTCGTAGGAAAAATCATCGACTTTGTCGGCTACATCCAAGACGAGCGCGAACAGCGCCATACGAACTAACACCCCATTGTCGGCCTGACGGAAAATAGCCAAGTTAGGATTGTCGTCGAGGTCACTGTCTAACTCATTTGCATCGGCCCGGGAATCTCTCGGTAGGGGATGCATTATGACGGTGTTAGGTTGGCAGTATTCAGTATAAATAGCCTGATTAAGGCGGAATTTACCGCGGTATACGTCTGCTTCTTCTTTGCAGGAAAAACGTTCTTCTTGAATTCTGGTGGAGTAGACAATGTCCACATCGGCAATACTACTGGTCAGTTCATGAGAAACGGCTACCTGTACCCCGGCACTGCGCATTTCATCGACAATTACCTCGGGTAATGTGAGCTCCTCGGGCGAGACCAAGGTGACTTGAATATTATTGTATAACGACAGCAGCTTACTCAGAGAGTGCACTGTTCGACCATGGCGCAGATCACCAATCATAGCCACTTTAAGGCCGTCGATAGTTTGGCCTTTGGCGGCTATTTCCTGACGAATAGTGTAGAGATCTAGCAGTGCCTGCGTGGGGTGCTCATTCGCGCCATCACCGCCGTTTAGCACTGGCACTCGACTAGCTGCAGCAAAGTCTGCAACTGATCCCTCTTGCGGATGGCGCATGCAGATAACATCACTAAAACCGGATAGCACCCGAGCGGTGTCCTGCAATGACTCGCCTTTTACCAGTGCCGAATTCTCAAAACCGGCGGTTTCGCGGACTTCGCCGCCAAGCAAATTAAACGCGGAGCCAAAGCTCACTCGAGTTCTAGTACTGGCTTCAAAAAACATATTACCCAAAATCGCCCCTTCTAGCACACGAGTGACTCTTTTGCGCAGGGCGTAGGGTTCCATCTGATCAGCGACGGCGAACACACGTTCCACGTCATGACGTTGGAATTGGTTAATTGAAAGTATATGCGCGCCGGTAAAATTCAAGCTGATGCCTCGGGGCAAGTGGATTAGTCGGATTTTAGCCCTTTTGGCCCTGTTACTCTAGCGAAAATTCTTCTCTGACGCTTACCGCCCAGGCCTTGAGCGACTCTAATACGGCACGCTTATCTGTGGTTAAGCTGCTGTCAGACAATAGCTCTTCTATCTCAGTAGCCTGCTGTTGCAAAGTGAGATATCCAGAAGTCTCGTCTGTTAGGCGCCATCTGCAGCTTTCCTGCCAAGTTTTCCGCTCTTCGGTCGACAATGAAGCGTCAAAGTAGCGGGCGCGATAGTTAAATAGCATCTCGTTGTACCGTTTGTCGGCGAAATGAAAACTATGTACCTTAAAATCGTCGACCTTAGCTCGGCGTACTTCGTCTAGCAGGCCTTTGTCACTGTTGGGTAAAAAGCCCTGATACAACTGCTGTTCTGCTTCGGCTTTGGCAGGAAAGTCTCGTTCGGCAAACACTTGCTGTAGCTTGGTTTGCAGATTAACCTCATTGAGTTTCTGCCAGTTCGCCATACAATTCTGCATATTTATATTGAGTCGATCGGCGGCTTTTTCATCAATTAATTTGTGGGTAGTCACCACTGGGGCTTTGTTAATATGTACCACTTTTAATGGAATACGATCGGTGCCCTCGGGTAGGTCGGCAGCAGCGGTAAATACTCGTTGCTTAATTTCTTCAGCATTTAAACCGATAAGGGCCTGGGGGTCTGCTGATAAATCAACGCAGATAATCCCGTTGCTATTGGTTGGATGTTTCGCCAGCGGCATCATTACGGCGCCGTACAGATGGGCCTTGTCGAGCATACCGGAGATATGAAAAAATGGTTTTCTTTCCTGTAAATTGAGTATTTCAGCAATGGCTTTTTTCCCGCGATTATTGACCACATAGTCAAAAAGACGCGGCTGCTTTTGTTTGACTAACTTGGCCATGGCAATGGTGGCGGTCACATCTGACAGCGCATCATGGGCTGCAGCATGCTCGATACCATTCGCTGCAGTAAGGTGCTCTAATTTAAAACTGGGACGACCCGCGTCGTGGTCTGGCCAGTCTATACCCTCGGGCCGCAGGGCCCGGGTAAGTCGCATCATATCGATAATATCCCAGCGGGAGTTACCGTTTTTCCATTCCCTCTGGTAGGGATCATAAAAATTACGATACAGGGTATAGCGGCTTACTTCGTCATCAAAACGAATGCTGTTGTAACCAACACCACAGGTACCGGGCAAAGCCAACTGCTGATGAATGGCTTCGATAAACTGCGGCTCTGGCAGGCCATGCTCTAGAGCATATTGAGGGGTTATGCCCGTAATGAGGCAAGCTTGCGGCGCCGGTAAAATGTCTTTTTGTGGCTGACAATAGATCACCAAAGGCTCACCAATCACATTTAGATTATCATCGGTGCGCAATCCCGCAAACTGTGAGGGCCGATCTTTGGAGGGGTCGACACCAAAGGTTTCATAGTCATGCCAATAAAATGTAGTGCTCACCAATCGCTCCCGCGCTCAATTTTTAATTTATTATAGACTAAAGACAGTGGCTAAAAAAAACGGCGCCATTAGGCGCCGTTTCAACACTATTTTTTGTTATTCCTACACCCTGATCAGTCAACCACTACCTCAGAGTAGGTCATTTCACCAACAACACGGCGATTGCGTGCGCGGCCATCTTCAGTGCCGTTAGTATCAATAGGCCGAGTTTCACCGTAACCCACAGCATAGATACGGGAGGCGGCTATACCATAGTTAGAAGACAGCTGCGCCTTAACCGCTTTGGCGCGACGGTCAGATAAATCGACATTGTAGTAATCGGAACCACGGCTATCGGTATGACCTTCAAGTACGAGCTCTATTTCGTCGTGAGCAGCCATTGCTGCGGCGATTGCTTTAAGTTCATCACCATAAACAGCTAGCACTGTGGCTTTATTAAATTCAAATTCCACATTGAGACGAACAGTAATGGTGCGAACGTCTGGCTCCTGTGCAACCACCGGGGCCGGTACAGGCTCTGAGGCAGTAACGGGTGTTGGTGCAGATTTCTTACCAAACATATGATTTAGGGACAGTTGCATACCTAAATCTTCGCCATTTTCATCATGACCAAACATACCCCGCACATCCGCACGGAACTGGACATTGTGATTAATCATGGTGCCCAGCCCTAAACCAGCCACAAGCTGTACGGACTTATCATCGTGACCCGCCACCAAGTTGCTGGTATCGTCAAAGTCATATTGATTTAAACCAAGCAGTGCATAGGGGCGCCAATTTGCCGTATCGTTACTCAACCACAGCAGCGCAGAGAGACTGGTGACGTCAAAGTCATCATGACCAATGTTAACGCCATGACTTAATTCAATAGTCACGTCATCGCCAAATTGCTTACCAATTTGCAGGCCTACCTGAGACCCTTGGTAGTCGTCAGTAATGGCGCGCTCGCTATCCAAATCGTAATAGCCCAATGTACCACCTAGGTACCAACTATCCGCAGCGGCCGCACCACTAGATGCTAAAAAAATCAGTGTACCAATGACAAAATGAATCGATTTCATAAAGTTTCCCTTCAAATAATTTTACGCCCCACGGGGGCTTCTACGTCAGACGTCAAAAACAACGTCTCACTTCACAAGTGTAGGCAACAGATCTAAACGTTTCAACAAAGTGTTGAAAAAATTAGCCGATACCCCAATATTCTATCGCGCGCACTATACGCCACTAACTAAGCTTAAGTGCCTTTTCTTCAATCTTTGCTTGCCAAATTTCTGGACCAATACGATGCACAGATTCGCCCTCGGTATCTACAGCTACTGTGACCGGCATATCCTTTACTTCAAACTCATAAATAGCTTCCATACCCAATTCTGGGAAGGCAATCACTTCGGCATTCACAATAGCTTTAGACACTAAATACGCCGCGCCACCCACAGCAATAAGATAGACCGCTTTGTTGTCTTTAATGGCATCTATGCCGGTTTGACCCCGTTCGGCTTTACCAATCATGCCCATCAGACCAGTTTGTTCAAGCATGGTGCGGGTAAATTTATCCATTCGTGTTGCTGTGGTAGGCCCCGCCGGCCCCACTGCTTCGTCGCCAATAGGATCAACTGGGCCAACGTAATAGATAAAGCGCCCGGTTAAGTCTACTGGTAATTGTTCGCCGCGGCCAAGGATGTCGGTCATCTTTTTATGCGCAGCGTCGCGGCCAGTTAACATCTTACCCGACAACAATAATGTATCTCCCGGCTTCCACTGCTCTATATCAGCCTGGGTGACTGTATCTAGATTCACTCGACCAACAGACTCATCCTGCTCCCAGGTAATATCTGGCCAGTCTTCCAGATTGGGTGGATCTAGCTTGGCCGGACCTGAGCCGTCTAATTCAAAATGTGCATGGCGTGTGGCTGCACAATTAGGGATAATCGCGACTGCTTTGTTAGCCGCATGAGAAGGATAGTCTTTAATTTTTATATCTAGTACTGTGGTTAGACCACCCAGCCCCTGAGCACCAATACCCAAACCATTGACCTTGTCAAACAACTCTAGGCGAAGTTCTTCGTTGCGATTCTCTGCTCCCTTGGCTTGCAGTTCATGAATATCAATATGCTCAAGCAACGCCTCTTTGGCCATAAGCATAGCTTTTTCTGCCGTGCCTCCAAGGCCGATACCGAGAATTCCTGGGGGACACCAGCCAGCACCCATGGTCGGCACCATTTTAAGTACCCAGTCAACGACTGAGTCAGAGGGATTTAGCATGGCAAACTTTGACTTGGCTTCTGAACCGCCACCTTTAGCCGCCACATCAATTAAAACCTTGTTACCAGGAACAATTTCATAATGAATAACGGCCGGGGTATTGTCGCCAGTATTGGTTCGTGCACCGTCTGGGTCAGCAAGAATCGACGCGCGTAAAATATTATCAGGCAACAGATAGGCCTCACGCACACCCTGATTGACCATATCTGTAAGACTCATATCACCTTCCCACTGCACCTGCATACCCACTTTTACAAATACAGTCACAATACCAGTATCTTGACAGATAGGCCGATGGCCCATGGCGCACATTCGCGAGTTAATGAGTATCTGGGCCATTGCATCTTTGGCTGACTGAGACTCTTCGCGGTCATAGGCCTCTTTAACCGCTTTAATGAAATCTGCTGGATGATAGTAAGAAATATACTGCAGCGCATCTGCAACACTTTGAATAACATCTTGTTGACGAATAATGGTCATGATTCTCTCTAACCGAGTTTAGTTAGTTAATGTGGTTGGTGCCGTTGTCGGCATTGATACAGGGGCAGAGCTGTTTTGCTCCAAAGCATATATTTTTTGGTTCATTTGACGACGAAAAGCCTCCATAGACTCAACCGCATCTGCATTGTTTTTTAATTCGCGATCAATACGTGTTAGCGAACTGTTAACTCGGTTAACCCCGTCAGCATAACGTCGCAAACTATCATTGACTGTATCTAGGTCAGCACTCAGCCCAAGATAGTTAGCACTGAGTGCCTTAAGACTTTTACTATCTTTTTCTAACGAGGCCATCAAGGCACTGCGCTTGCTCACCAAGAAGGCAATATCCTTTTTATTGGCTTCAATGTTGCCTTTGTTAATATCATTGGCGACACCCCAAAGCTTTTTGATTTCGCTCCAATGCTTTTTAATTTCATCCTCTTGGCGGCTGATTTTCACCTGCAGTGCAGCCCCTGACTGAGATACGGATTCATCGGTACTGCTAAGGCGCGATTCCAAAGCCTCAAAACGAGCCTGCAATGCCTGATGTTTACCGCTAAGGTCCTGGTAGTGCACCAGACCAAATCCACCGGCGCCAACCAGACCAAAAAAGACGATAAGAACAAGAAACTTCCAGCTACCAGACATCCCAGAGGCCCCGCCACCGCTTCCAGGTTTCTCTTTGCGCGAACTGCCACTTGATGGCGCCGAATCTGAGCTTGAGCGACCAATCATATCCTCACGTTGAGCAACAATCGGTTTAATCCGTTTTTTATCTATAGCCATTCTTGTATCCGTTTCTAACAAAGACCTTACTCTCGATTATACGCCGTTAAAGTCCAGAGAGTAAAAAATGGGCATAAAAAAACCGGCACTAAAAAGCACCGGTTTTTATAAGCTCAAATAACCTTAGAGATTATTTAAAATAGCAATCATTACAGCCGTCAAAACCACACTTGAGCCGATAACACCGTTAACGGTAGTCAATGGGCCCTGTTTACCCTTCAGACCATTGACCTCAATAGCCAGAACAATAAGTAGCGCCACCGTTAAGCCCGTGCCGCCAACAACTGAGCCATAGCCATAACCCGGATAGTGTGGACCAGCGAGCATAGCGAATGCCATAGGACCAGAGAATAGGGTATTGGTGCGCGAAGCCAGAAGAGCCTTGGCACCAGCAGCGGCTTTATCACCACCTTCAACAATACCCAGCGCAATTTTTTGGGCTGGCCAGATAATCATCCAAACATTAGCGGCCATCAACGTGCCCATCGCAGCGCCCACGATGATGTAGTTATTTAACTGGCCATTACCATGGACCATTCCCAACAAGATGACACCAGTGATAAAGGTGAACATAGCACCCCAACGAAACCACCACAGTGCACTTGGCGCCAATTTAGCTTTGGCATCAGCCAATCCTTCAGCAGATGCAGCTTTAAAGTAGCCACCTTGAACAAAGTTAAAGTAGTAAAGCATACCAATCCAGGTGATGCCGAACATCAGATGGCTCCAGCGGAAGATTAGGTTTAGAAATTCAGCGGTCATAATATGACTCCTTTTAGAATATGTGCCCTTACGGGTCGGTAATTTTTGACTCCGCAATTGTTCTGTAAACCCAGTCAAATAGCAACAACCCAAGGGCCCTCAAAGGGGTTTTTAGTTTTAAATAACAAAAAAAGCATCCGAATAGCCCCTCATTTGGGCCTATAAGCCCTCCCCACCCAGAATATTGGGCAAAGCCAGCTAGCTTATTACAACCTGTGAAATATCTTCAGCCCATCAACTGTACTAAGATCGTCGGATTAGTAATCCTAAAATTGCACAGCCAAAAAAAAAGCCCCGCATTAAAAAATACGAGGCTTTTTGCTACTGCAGTGTCGTTTACATCATGCCGCCCATGCCGCCCATGCCGCCCATGCCGCCCATATCTGGCATAGCTGGAGCACCGCCGCCTTCTACAGGTGCATCTGCAACCATGGCTTCGGTAGTGATCATCAAACCAGCGATCGAGGCAGCTGCCTGCAACGCGGTGCGCGTTACTTTGGCAGGGTCAAGAATACCCATATCGATCATGTCGCCGTACTCGCCTGAGCCAGCGTTGTAACCGAAGTTACCCTTGCCGCCTTTGACTTTCTCAACCACCACCGAACCCTCTTCGCCAGCATTTTCTACGATCTGACGCAAAGGCGCCTCCATAGCGCGCAGAGCAATGCCCACACCCACAGTTTGGTCATCATTGTCGCCAACAGTATCTTTAATCTTTTGCAAGACACGGATCAGAGCAACGCCGCCGCCAGGTACAACACCTTCTTCGACCGCGGCTCGAGTTGCGTGTAACGCATCTTCAACACGCGCTTTCTTTTCTTTCATCTCGATTTCGGTCGTAGCGCCGACCTTGATTACTGCAACACCGCCGGCCAATTTGGCAACGCGCTCTTGCAGCTTCTCACGGTCGTAATCAGAGCTAGTATCTTCGATCTGAGCACGAATCTGCTTGACGCGTGCTTCGATTGCAGCCGCTTCACCAGCGCCGTCTACCAAGGTCGTCGCTTCTTTAGTCATGCTGACACGTTTGGCTGTACCCAGGTGCTCGATAGTGGCGCTTTCAAGATCCAAACCAACTTCTTCAGAGATTACAGTACCGCCAGTCAAGATGGCGATATCTTCAAGCATCGCTTTGCGACGATCACCAAACCCAGGCGCTTTACAGGCAGAAACCTTAACAATGCCACGCAGATTGTTGACTACCAGAGTTGCCAGGGCTTCCCCTTCAACGTCTTCAGCAATAATTAGCAGTGGCTTGCCGGCTTTAGCAACGGCTTCGAGCAGTGGCAGCAACTCGCGAATGTTAGAGATTTTCTTATCAGCCAATAAAATTAATGGGCTCTCTTGATCTGCACTCATGCTCTCTTGGTTGTTAATGAAGTACGGCGACAGATAACCGCGATCAAACTGCATACCTTCAACGATATCTAGTTCGTTTTCTAGCCCCTGACCTTCTTCAACGGTGATAACGCCTTCTTTACCCACTTTGCCCATTGCTTCAGCAATAATGTCACCAATGTGCGCATCGCTGTTAGCTGAGATAGTGCCTACCTGAGCAATTTCCTTGTTTTCTGAGCAAGGCTTAGCGATAGCCGCAATTTCTGCAACCGCTGCGATAACCGCTTTATCGATGCCACGCTTCAGATCCATAGGGTTCATACCAGCGGCTACTGATTTGAGGCCTTCATTAACAATAGTTTGAGCCAACACTGTTGCTGTAGTGGTACCATCACCTGCATCATCAGATGCTTTAGAGGCCACTTCTTTAACCATCTGTGCACCCATATTTTCAAACTTGTCTGCCAATTCAATTTCTTTGGCGACAGAAACACCGTCCTTAGTAACAGTGGGTGCCCCGAACGACTTGTCCAAAACTACGTTACGGCCTTTAGGTCCGAGGGTTACTTTTACTGCGTTGGCGAGAACATTTACGCCATCTAGCATGCCCTGACGGGCGCTGTTGCCAAATTTTACTTCTTTAGCTGCCATGATTGATTTCCTTCCAAATTCAATTCAAAAATTAAGCGTCGAGTACGGCTTTAATGTCACTCTCACTGAGGATAATTAGCTCTTCGCCATCGATGTCGATTTTGTCATTGCCGGCATACTGGCCAAATACAACAATGTCACCAATCTTTACATCAACTGGGCGAACTTCGCCGTTGTCTAAGATCCGGCCGCTGCCTACTGCAACTACCTCACCTTGATTTGGTTTTTCCTGAGCTGACCCAGGTAGCACGATGCCACCAGCAGTGGTCTGCTCTTCTTCTTCGCGACGAACGATTACTCGATCGTGTAATGGGCGAACTTTCATATTATGTATCTCCGGTTAATGTCTCTTCAATAGTCTACAGTCGGTTGCGAGCTACAGTTTTCCGCAATTGCCCAACATATTGTGGCTGGTGAGTTGTTTTTCAAGGGCCCAGCATAAAAATAACGTTATTATTTTAAATCCTTGTCTTTTTTATCATCCCAGGCTTCACCTTCTATAATATTTGTGTCTCGGCCACCCTGCTGATAACTATAACCTGCGGCCTGGGACCTCATGGGTGCAACGACCATTTTGCTGAGAACTGTGCTGACAAAAAGTGCCCTGACCGGTGGGATTAGACCTACAAAACCAATCGCGTCGGTGAAAAACCCCGGGGTCAGCAGCAGCGCACCAGCGACAGCTAACACAATTCCCTCCACAATTTCTTGGGCAGGCAGCTGACCTTCTTGGAGCTTGCGCTGACCCCGCCACAAGGTGGCAAACCCCTGTTCTCGAAGCAGACCAGCGCCAACAACAGCGGTCAGTAATACTAACCCTATGGTGGCCATAGCGCCTATCTGACTACCCACAGTAATTAGAAGCCACATCTCGAGTACGGGCATAACAATAATCAATAAAAATATAATACGCATACTAGTTACCTCGGTTCCCTAATCTCCCAGTCTTGGGGTATTTTCTACTATTTCAACATCTGGCGGAATAGCGTAGGCTTGTTCAATGAACGAGATTGAACCAGAGCAGCGAATTTATGCTGTCTTAGCGGCCATTCCCTGTGGTGTTGTAGTCACCTATGGACAGGTTGCCGATCTGGCTGGACTACCAAAAGCAGCGCGGTTAGTCGGCAGAACTCTGAGCACACTCCCTAGTGACACGCAGCTACCATGGCACAGAGTGATCAATGCCCGCGGCGATATCAGTATGCCACAACATAGCCTGGGGTTTGATCACCAAAAAAAACGCTTGCAAGAAGAGAATGTATTGGTGACAAATGGCCGGGTCAATCTGAAACTGTTTAGGTGGACGTGTTAGAGCCAAAGATACCATGTAAGGACAACAAATGAGTTCTCCCAGTATTAAAGAAGCACTGCTAAATCGCCGTATGCTGATCTGTATCTTCACCGGATTTGCCTCTGGTATGCCCCTATATTTACTAATCTCACTGGTGCCTGCCTGGCTGCGCACTGAAGGCGTTGGTCTAAAAGAGATTGGTTTTTTTGCGCTTATCGGCCTGCCTTACACGTGGAAGTTTCTCTGGTCACCGTTGCTCGACCGCTATCAACTCGCACTGTTTACCTTTAAACCGGGGCTGCGCCGCAGCTGGATGCTGGGCACTCAGGTTGCGCTGCTTGCAGCTATTTCAGGCCTGGGGTTCTTTAACCCCGCAACACAGCTCTGGCCTATCGCCTGGCTTTGCCTGTTAATTGCTTTTCTCAGTGCCACTCAGGATATTGTGTTGGACGCCTATCGTCGCCAAATTCTACCCGATGAAGAGCTGGGACTGGGTAACTCAATTCATGTGAATGCCTACCGCGTTGCTGGACTGGTACCAGGTTCTCTGTCGCTAGTACTGGCTGACACATTGCCCTGGCAATCAGTCTTTATGATTACCGCTGCCTTTATGGTCACTGGTATTGGGCTCACTCTCACCATCAATGAGCCTGCCAAATCTGAGCGTCATCCGGCGAATCTAAAATCTGCAGTAGTGGAGCCCTTTAAGGAGTTTTTTTCCCGCCAAGGGGTGCAACAGGCGGCCCTAATACTCACTTTTATGCTGTTGTATAAACTGGGGGACAGCATGGCCACCGCACTGGCTACACCCTTTTATCTGGATATGGGTTTTACTAAAACTGAAATTGGCTTGGTCGCCAAGCATGCCGCGCTGTGGCCAATGATTGTTGGCGGCATATTGGGCGGGATACTGATGCTAAAAATCGGTATTAATCGAGCCCTGTGGCTATTTGGATTGGTCCAAATCGTCTCTATTTTGGGTTTTGCTGTATTAGCCCGAGTGGGCGAAGGGATTGGTTTATTAGCCCTCGTCATTGGCTTTGAGTACCTTGGGGTTGGCTTAGGTACGGCGGCGTTTGTAGCCTTTATTGCACGCTCTACTCACCCCGCATTTGCGGCAACTCAGTTTGCCTTATTTACAGCATTGACAGCGGTGCCGCGCACGGTGGCCAGCTCGGCAACCGGTATTATTGTTGAGGGCGTAGGCTGGGAAAATTTCTTCTATCTATGCACTGTATTGGCAATTCCCGGCATGCTGTTACTGCTTAGAGTGGCTCCCTGGAACGAGCTAGAGGAAAAAGTTAACTGAGAATCACCAGTATCGCGATACCTACTAGCCAGGCTGTCATCGCACGGGTAAAAAGCGAGGTGACGGCGTTGATGGAGGCTTTATTTAACTCTGCGGCTTTAAGTTCATTACCATTGACATCACCTAAGGCGCCATTAACACAGCGCCGCAGTAGGTCAGCTGTCTGTGTGTCGCGAGAAAATATTAATTGACGTAGATGCGCCATACTGTGAGAAAAACTGCCGACTAGGCCAACGATAAAACCCAGCAGCCTGGCTGGGATCCATTCTGATAACCACAGCATTTTGGCCGCTAGACTTTGGCTCTTTGGATCCGTATCTGGCTGTGAAACCTCCCTTCGCAGGGCCTCTAAATCAAGGTCTCCATGCAGTGCCAGTAATCTATAGCAAAGGGCTGCAGGTGCCCCGAAAAAAAAGAACCAGAAAACGACCGCAAAACTGCGCTCAAAAACTCGGTACGGTAAAGCGGCAAACATCTTGTCGCGCAGATCGTCACCGCGAATGGAAGCGCCCTCGCGGTGGCCGGTATTAACAACACAGGCATCGTCAAAAGCCGCTTGCAAATCATCACCTTTGAGATCCGAGCTCAACAGGCTTATCTGAGTATCCAAATTTCCTCGCCCCAGGGCGTAGAGCAGGACTATCAGGTCGACGATGAATGCCAATAAACCAAGGTGATTTTGCGATAATACTACAACGAAAAGATGCACAAAAAATACAGGAATAATAATAAAAACAACTGACGTCAAACTAGCAGGACGGGCTAAAAACTTCAATCTAGCAAGACCCTGATACCATCTTGTGACCCATTGATCTCGCTGAATAAAGTCGAGTTCTCCGTAAGCTTCTAGAATAATAACGGCCAATAATATAATTAAAAAATTCATAGCAATTCCTCTTTATACCTCAACCAGTCAAAGGCGGGGCCCGGATCTGTTTTACGGCCCGACGCTATATCACTGTGTCCGACAATACGCTGTGAGGTGATTGCTGGGTAATGTGCGAGTAACAGCGCAGTGACCTTGGCCAACGCTGCATACTGAGTGTCGGTATAGGGAATGTTATCGCTACCCTCCAACTCAATCCCAATAGAAAAATCATTGCAGCTACTGCGCCCCTCAAACTCAGAGACGCCTGCATGCCAAGCTCTTTGATCAAAGGGTACAAACTGAGTAATCTCACCATCACGGTCGATTAATAGGTGTGAAGAGACTTTCAAGTGACAAATATCAGCAAAATACGGGTGCTCAGAGCCATCCAAACAGTTAGAAAAAAGCTGACCAATAAAGGGCCCACCAAACTGTTCTGGAGGCAAACTGATGTTGTGAATAACCAGCAGGCTCACATCCCCACTATTTGGTCGTTTATCTGTATTGGGCGATTCGAGCTTAGTGCTTTCGCTCAACCAACCCTTGATAATATTCATTTAGTATCCAATTTAACCGGCTATCGGTAAGTCTCTGGTATCACTCGACCGCTTTAATGACTTAATCTCAAGAGCGTGAAATTATATAACCCTGTAGCTTTCCCTTCCGGTCATTCAAGCCCCAGATAAAAGTATCCAATCCCGATTGCTAGATTGCCGACCCTACAGGGCTTTATATCATCACACAATTCAATCCAGCAACACTTTTGTACCTCAGTACTTGCCACAACAACACACAATAGTCAGCAGTTCATGAAGTATTTATGAGCCCTATTGCAATGCCCTGCTGTGTTCTTCAGAACAACAAAGCCCCAAATATGCTTCTTTAATACCAACCCTACACCACCAAATGTAGTATCGCCGACTGGGCCTGACTAGCGTCGTTTTTGTTATCACCGGTATCCAACATCCGTATTCCTATAGACCATACGCCCCAACAACGCTAAATACACATTAACAACTGGTGAAAAAAGCTAGACAACTCATAACTGAGCTAACACAGCTCCCTGTAAAATCAAAAGCTATTATTAAGCTATACTTTACAATTAATACTGCTAGCGAGAAAAAAAACGTCATGACAAGCAATAACTTGCCCCACGAAACCGCCGCCGACATTCCGCCATGCGTCGCGCGGGCCTTGCAAGAGGACATTGGCCAAGGTGATCTCACCGCTATGCTAATACCCGCCGACAAACATGCGCAGGCGTTAGTAATATGCCGCGAAAAAGCCGTTATCTGCGGTAGACCTTGGGTCGATGAAGTATTTCGCCAGCTAGACCCCAATACCAGCATTGAATGGCATATTGAAGAAGGCGATGAAGTCAGTCCCAATCAACGACTATTTAGCCTTAGTGGCAATGCTAGAGTTTTACTGACCGGGGAACGCGCTGCACTTAATTTTCTGCAAACACTGTCGGGTACCGCCACATTAGCAAGACAGTATGCCGCCTTAGCTATCAACTCCGATGTCCGCATACTAGATACTCGCAAGACCATTCCCGGGTTGAGGCTGGCACAAAAATATGCGGTGACTGTGGGTGGCTGCGACAATCATCGCCTTGGCTTATACGACGCATTCTTAATTAAGGAAAATCATATAGCCGCCTGTGGTGGCTTACGACAAGCCATCACTCAGGCACGAAAAATAGCCTCAGATAAAATGGTTGAGGTGGAGGTGGAAAGCTTAGATGAACTACACCAGGCATTAGCAGCAAAAGCCGATGTAGTGATGCTAGACAATTTTTCATCTGAAGATATTGCACAGTTAGCGACCCTTGATTTTGGTGAGACCAAAATTGAGGTATCAGGAAATATAACGGAACATTCTGTAAAGCAATATATTAGCTCAGCAATTCATTATATTTCTTCGGGCAGTTTAACTAAGCACATTCGAGCAGTTGATTTGTCGATGCGGCTAACCAGTTAACATGTATCATTTTTTAAAGAGAAGAGGCTCTCGCAGTGAAAGCTCTCCTCATGTTCGTCAGTCACCTCAGCAGAGGTTAGAAATAGATGAAGTTGTGCATGTGCCAGACTTAGCATACATATAAGTACTCGCTGTTGCTGACGGCTCTGGCGGTGTAAGGACA
>TARA_B110000046_G_scaffold174477_1_pt1 | contig 19793 bp, 20 predicted proteins | sample TARA_B110000046 | Tara Oceans TARA_B110000046 (sample SAMEA4397157) | marine metagenome | biome: Polar Biome; feature: [DCM] deep chlorophyll maximum layer (ENVO:01000326); material: water (ENVO:00002006), including particulate matter (ENVO:01000060) such as... | depth 40 m
TGAGTTTCCGCTATTTGCAAAAGATGGAGAGCGTGTAATGGTTTTATTAAACTCAAGTACCCGTCGTGATGCTACTGGAAAGATTACGGGAGTATTAGGAGTAGGACAAGATATTACCGAGATTGATAAACTTCGAACGGCATCCGAAGCCATTGCAAAAGAATTACGTCAGTTTATAGAAACTGCGAATGCACCTATTTTTGGGATCGATAGTGACGGTCTTGTAAATGAATGGAATCAGACCTCTGAAGATATTACAGGATTTAAAAAAGCGGATGTATTAGGAAACGACTTGGTACAAACGTATATCACTGAAGATTACCGAGAGGCTGTAAAACAAGTATTAGACAATGCATTAAAAGGAAAAGAAACTGCTAATTTTGAGTTTCCGCTCTTTACAAAAGAAGGAGAGCGTGTAATGGTTTTATTAAATTCAAGTACACGTAGAAACGCAGCTGGAAAAATTACTGGGGTGCTAGGTGTAGGGCAAGATATTACAGAGTTAGTAGGTTACCGTAACGACTTAGAGTTAAAGGTAGATCAAAGAACTTTAAAACTAAATGAAGCGTTAAAAAAGGAAAAAGAATTAAACGAATTAAAATCGAGGTTTGTTTCAACGGCATCTCATGAATTTAGAACACCTTTGTCAGCAATTAATTTTGCCGCAGGATCTATGAAAAAATATTGGTCTAAAATGGAGCCAATTATGATAGAGAATAAACTAGATAAAATTGAAAATCAGGTACTTCATATGACAAAATTATTAGATGATGTTTTAATTGTTGGTCAAGCTGAGGCTGATGAAATTAGAAACCACCCTTTAATTTTAAATCTTGGAAACTTTATTGGTGAAATTATTGAAGAAGTTTATCATTCCTCTAAAAAAGCGAAAAAAATAGTATTAATCGATACCAAAAAATTAAAAAATACAGATATTTTTATTGATGAAAAATTGGGGCGAAATATTTTCATCAATTTAATTAGCAACGCTGTGAAATTCTCTCCAGATGCACATCAAGTTACCGTCGAATTGTCGTCAGCAAAAGACTATACAATTATTTCGGTTACAGATTTTGGAATTGGAATTCCCAAATCAGAGATGGAAAAAATATTTATGCCTTTTATGCGTGGAAAGAATGTTGATTTAATTCAGGGAACAGGCCTTGGCTTATCAATTGTAAAAGAAGCAGTGGGTTTAATAGGAGGGGAAATAATTATTAATAGTATCGTTGGGACTGGAACAACCTTTACTGTGAAAATTCCAAAAACTTAAATATATAGTTATGTATACAATATTAATTGTAGAAGACACACTAGTAATAAGAGAAGAAGTTTATGATATTCTCTGTATGGAAGGTTATACTGTTTTTCAGGCTGAGAATGGTAGAATTGGTTATGAAATGGCTTTAAAAGAGCTTCCAGACCTTATTATCTCAGACATACTTATGCCAGAGCTTAACGGTTTTGAAATGTTTGAAAAATTACAAAAGGATGATAAAACAATCAGTATCCCATTGATTTTTCTTTCTGCAAAAGGTGAAAAAGAAGATATTAGGACTGGAATGAACCTAGGAGCGGATGATTATTTAACGAAACCAATAAATATAAATTATTTGTTAGATGCGGTTAAAAATAAAATTAAAAAGAAATTAATTATTGATCAAAAAATCATTGATAAAACGGCAGCGTTATCTTTAATTCTTCAAAGCCAAAAACAGGAACTAGATAATTACGCTCATTTTATTTCACATGAATTAAAATCTTCACTAAGAAATGTTTCAGATTTATTAGCATGGACTCAAGATGAATTCGAAAATACGAACACTTTTGAAGGTTTTAAGAGTAACATTCCCCTTATGGGAGAAAAGGTCGAAAAAATGGAGTTATTATTAGTGAAAATAGAACAATATCTAAATATAACCCCTGCTTCATTTAAAGATAATGCGATTAATCTTAATGCTATTGCAAAACGGGTTATACATAAAATACACAACCCCACTCATATAAAAATTACAATAAAAAATGAACTACCAACTTTGTTTGCCGATGAAAATATGTTTGAGAGAGTATTTGAGATTCTAATACAGAACGCTGTGGACCATATTATTAAAGAAAAGGGGCTAATTGAATTAGGTTGTGAAACTACAGAAAAAGAGTATGTTTTTTCAATTAAAGATAATGGGATTGGTATCGATACAAAATACCATGAGAAAATATTTAAAATGTTTGAAGCACTTACATCAACTAAATCGACCGGGATTGGGTTAAGTATTGTTGATAAAATTATTTCTCATTATAAAGGTAGAATATTCGTCGAAAGCTCACCTAATAAAGGAACAATATTCTATTTTAAACTTCCAAAAACAAATAAAAGTGCCTAAAGTTTTAGTCGTTGAAGACTCAGAAATTATACTAGCAGAAATTTGTGAAATTCTTAAATTTGAAAAATTTGAAGTGATTTGCGCAGAAAATGGTCAAGAAGGATTAGAGCTAGCAAAAAAAGAATTGCCAAATTTGATTCTTTCAGATATTTCAATGCCTAAATTAAATGGTTACCAGTTGCTCGCTGAACTTCAAAAACTGCCTACCACCAAATCAATCCCTTTTATTTTTATTTCTGGCAAGTCTGAATTGCTAGATTTAAGAAAAGGTATGAATATGGGTGCGGATGATTATTTAGTAAAACCTTTTAATACAGAAGAGTTAGTAACAGTTGTAAAAAATAAATTAAAGAAACAACAGTTAATTAAAGAGGATACTGATAAATTAGTAGAAGAAAAAGAATATTCGTTAAAAGAAGTGGGTAGAATGGCAAAGATAGGGTCATGGGGATATGATAAGCAAACGGATACAAATTTTTGGTCTGATGCTGTTCATCAAATTTATGGGACTGTCCCAAAAGAAGGTGTGCCAGAATTTGAGGTGATTCTTTCTTGTTTTAATGAAGAATCAAGAAATAAACTTTTAGAAGCAATACGAATTCTTGCCACTAAAGGAATTCCTTTTGATATTGAGTTACAGATGACCAATTTAAAAAACGAAGAGCGTTGGATACGAAATATTGGAGAACCAATATATAATGATAAAAATAAGATTATTGGTAGAAGGGGAGTTTCGCAAGACATTACAGAGCAGAAACTAACTAGGAATAAGATTGAAAAAGCAGAAGAGATGTATCGTTTGTTGGCTGATAATTCTAATGACTTGATTTGTTTGCAAGATCCAGATAGTACTTTTCAATATATCAGCCCTTCAATAAAAAATATATTAGGGTATGAACAATCAGATTTTCTAGGTAAAAAAGTCTTTGATTTCCTCCAAAAAGAGGATGTTAATCCTCTAAAGAAGGTAATGAAGAATGGAATGTTTCGTGTTAAATTTATAGAAGCATATACTTTTAGAATTCGCCATAAAGAAGGCCATTTTGTCTGGTTAGAGTTTTTAACTTCTCCAGCTTATAAAGATAAAAAAAACACCTATTTTATTACTTCTGCTAGAGATGTTACAAGATGGATGTTAGCAAAACAAGAAATTCATGAATATCAAACATCATTACAGAGATTAACCACTGAAATTACTTTGATAGAAGAAAAACAAAAAAAAGAAATCGCTTCAAATATACACGATCATCTAAGCCAATCTTTAGTTATTTCAAAAATGAAAATTAATGAGCTGAAAAAAAATCCAAAGTTAAAAGTCATTGATAATGATTTGAGATTTATTGAAACACATATTTCTGAAGCTTTAGAAAACACCCGTAAAATCACCTATGAACTTTCACCACCTGTATTATATCAACTAGGGATTATTGATGCACTAAGTTGGTTACTTGACCATATAGAAGCTACCCATAAGATTTCGTGTCGCTTTATTAGCAATGTTGACAATATTAAACTTAGTGATGTGAAATCGATTTTACTATATAGAAGCATACAAGAAGTAATAAATAATGCTATAAAATATGCGAATGCCTCTTTATTAACTTTAAACCTCGATAAGAATAAACTTGGGCTTGATATTATTTTAACTGATAACGGAGTTGGCTTTGATACTTCTTTATTAAATAACCATCAAAACCATTCAGGTTCTGGTTTTGGGTTGTTTACTGTTCAAGAACGCATTCGAAATATACAAGGAAGGTTTACGATAGTGTCAAAAATCAACACAGGAACAGTGGTTAAATTTTTTATACCGTTATCTACATAAAATACATAAAATACATGGAAAAGATTAAAATAATATTAGTTGACGATCATAAATTACTACGTGATGGCTTGAAAAACATTATAGAGCAAAGATCTAATATGCATATAATTGGAGAGGCTTCCGATGGTAGAGAAGCTATAAAAATATGTTCAAAATTATGTCCAGATGTTCTTGTTATTGATGTTGCAATGCCTGGTTTGAATGGTATAGAAGCTGCAAGGAAAATTCATAAGAATCATCCAGAAATAAAAATAATAGGCCTTTCTATGCATTCTACTAAGCAATTTATTCAAGGGATGTTTAGAGCAGGTGCTTTTGGCTACTTGCTGAAAGATGGAGATGCTGATGAATTGATTACAGCTATTACTACAGTAATGCTAAATAAAAGATATCTTTCGAAAGACATCAATCAAGAGTTTCTTACTTTACTGAGAAAGGGTGAGAATTTAGAGGAAAAAGAATTAAGCACTAGAGAGAAAGAAGTTTTACAATTGATTTCGGAAGGTAACTCTTCTAAAAAAATAGGAGAGATATTGTTTTTAAGCCCCAAGACTGTAGATGTTCATAGAAATAATATTATGAAAAAAATAGATTTACACTCCATCCCTGAATTGACAAAATATGCTATTCAAAAAGGATTAACTACGTTAGATATTTAATAGTTGTTGCCGTTTTACCTTGTTTTATAAAAAAAGGAAAAAGATAAGTATCTTTCTTATCTGAAATCCCTTAAGAAAGTATCTAGATTAAGCTTCACCCTCTAACTTATTGAAGGCATAAAAAATTTGATTTTGAAATCAACATTAAGGGATTTGCTAATAGTATAGGGCTATCCTCTTACTGGGAAGCGCAAATTTAATGCGACTAGAAAGGTTTAACTAAAAATCATCTTCTTTTTATATAAAAAAAACACCATTTTTTTTAATTTTAAGAAAATTAAGATGTAAAAAAAAATACTAGACTACGGGGGTAGTTTAGTATTCTAATCTAATATATCGGGGGATATATCATATACTGCTAACTATAGTATATGTTAGGTTTTAATTTTAATATAATTATATAACAAATATACATAACAAAACATCTCTAATAAATAGGTAATTTCCTTATTTTATAAATAAATTTTTATCAAAATATGAAGTCTATAAAGTTAAATATAATACTTAATAAATAAAAAATAGTGTTATTTAACTGATTATACTTAGAAAGTAAAAAAGCCTTAAAATAGGATTTCTATCATACTTTATCGTGTACTTTTGTTGGGGTATTGTTGTTCCAAAGGGTAAGGATATCTGTAGCTACAGATGCGCCACTTCCTGCAGCAATTGCAAATTGGCTAGGCAAACCAGCAATTGTACCACAACAATACAATCGTTTCTTTATAAGAAAATTGTCGTTTTTTAATTGAATTCTGTCTTTTCTTGGATCTGCTTTTTTATGAGGAATAATAAATTCATTCAACCCATCAACTGTAAAGGGTTTTGAATAGTTTAAAGCAATAACTAAGATTTTAGATTGATAACTATTCTTGTTTGTTTCTATTGCGTAGATACCCTCAATTTCTTTGATTGATAAAACTTTTTCTTTTTCAATTTGAGAAACATGAGGATATAAAGTTGCTAATTGTTCTTTACCTTCAAGTAAGATATCTTTTCCTAATGTTTCTGGTGATAACCCTAAAACATTATTAAATAGGGCGTTTTCTAAATGTGAGGCTCTTTGATGCATAATAATTCCTATTTCTTTATGAGCAGCAAAAGTATTTTTTTTTGAAGAGCCTAAAATAAGTGCACATTGCATTCCCGAAACTCCACCACCAATTATTAAGACATCAAAAATCATTTTATATAAATAGCATTTTTATGTTTTGAGTAAAAAGCTTTACAGAAATAGCTAATAAAATTACACCAAAAATTTTACGAATTATTTGAATTCCTGAAGGACCAATTAAACGTTCTATTTTAGAAGATGTTTTTAAAACAATGTATAAGAAAATTACATTTAAAACGACAGCTACAATTATGTTTTCTAGTTCAAATTCTGCTCGTAAAGAAAGTAAGGTTGTTAAACTTCCTGGGCCGGCAATTAAAGGAAAAGCTAATGGAAAAACAGTTGCAGTAATAGGTGCAGAACCTGCATCATCTTTATACAGTGTGATTCCTAAAATCATTTCTAAAGCAATAAAAAATAAAATGAACGCGCCTGCAACAGCAAAAGAATTTACATCAATACCAATTAAACTTAATAAACTTTGCCCTAAAAACAAGAATACAATCATAATAAAACCCGCAATAAGTGATGCTTTTTCAGATTGAATATGACCTACTTTTTTACGTAAATCAATAATAATAGGAATATTACCAATTATATCTATAACAGCAAATAACACCATAAACGCAGTTATAATTTCTTTTAGGTTAAACTTCATAAGAATTAAATTTATTTTTCTGCAAAATTAGTCAACTAACTTTACAAATTTGTAAAAATATAGAAAAAAATAATCATATTTTTGCAGCTATGTTTCAACTAGGAAAAACTATCGTTTCAGAAGATATTATCGAAAAAGATTTTATGTGCAATTTATCTGCATGCAAAGGTGCTTGTTGTGTAAATGGTGATGCTGGAGCCCCATTAGAAAAAGAGGAAGCTAAAATTTTGGAAGAAATTTATCCAAGAGTAAAACCTTTTTTAAGAAAAGAAGGAATTGCCGTTATCGAAAAAGAAGGAGCCTGGGTTACTAATGAATGGGGCGAATTAGAAACACCTTTAATAAATGGAGCCGATTGTGCTTATGTGATTTTTGACAAAAAGAAGACTGCTCTTTGCGGTATTGAAGAAGCTTATAATCAAGGAGAAATTAGTTGGAAGAAGCCAGTTTCTTGCCATTTATATCCGATAAGAGTTAAAGATTATACTGAGTTTTCTGCAGTGAATTACCATAAATGGGAAATTTGTGATGATGCTTGTTCTTTAGGTAAAGAATTACAAGTACCAGTTTATAAGTTTGTAAAACAAGGTTTGGTAAGAAAGTTTGGACAAAATTGGTATGACGAATTAGAAAAAGTAGCAGAAAAACATTTAAAATAAAGGGATCCTAGAAATCACTTTTATAACTAAAGTGTTCTTATTTTTATCTTCATAAATAATCGATAGTTTCATTTTTTAGAGCGGCACATTCATTGTCGGCTCTAGAAATTATATCTACAATCTTTTTTTGGTAGCTTTCTTGAAAGTTGAAAACCATCTATTGTTTGCCTTTCAATATCTAAAAAAAATCTAATTTCAGTTGTTTTAAATGTTGTAACGGCTTCTAGTTCCTTTCTAAAATTAGAAATTGCCAAGTTTAATCGTGTATTTTTTTAGCCCATTCACTTTAATTATTCTATCTAATTTTCTATAAATTAAAACTTATTTTGTTGTAATATTCTGATATACATTTATATAAGGCTATTTTATAAGGGTTTCTTTTTTTGGCACATTCTTTGGTTTAACAAAGTATTAACAGTTAAAAACTTTTTAATTATGAAAAACGTAAAAAAACAACCAACCAAACAATTAGAAAAATTCTCGAACATTTTCATGCAATTAGGACTTGTACTGGTGCTTTTTATCGTCTACATCACTTTTGAGCACGAAACAAAGCAAAGAGAGTTTGTTGTTGATAATTCGTACCAACCAGAAGTTATTTTCATTCCCCAAGAGTCAGATGTCATTATTTCGAGAGAACCAAAAACAGAACCTATTGTTGAGCCACCGACAAATGATGCTTTTATTTTAGACGAGCCAATTGAAAAAGGAGATAATAAAATTATTGAAACGATTATTAATTTACCAAAAGAAAATATTGTTCAAATAAAACCAGCAGATATTATTGAAATTGAAATCCCTGTTGATGACGAACCAGAAACGGTACCTTATATAATGATACAAAATGCACCTATTTTTAAAGGCTGTGAAGGTTTATCAAAAGAAGAGAATAAGAAGTGTTTTGATAAAAAAATGAAGCGATTTGTTCAGCGTAATTTTGATACAGAATTAGTAAGTGAACTAGGATTGTCTTCAGGGAAATATAAAATTCAAACGCAGTTTATTATTGATAATAAAGGATATGTTGTTGATATAAAAATTAAGGCACCACATGTAAGGCTTAAAAAAGAAACGCAACAATTAATTGAGAAACTTCCTAAATTTACCCCAGGAAAACAAAGTGATAAAACGGTAAAGGTTCGGTACACATTGCCCATTTCTTTTCAAGTAAATTAAAAATTCAACCCAACTTTATGTTGGGTTTTTTATTATTTCGTATTTTTGATTCTATGAAAATCAATGAATTTTTAGATGCGACTTATTTAAAGACAGCAATTCAAGCCAATATTTCAGAAGAAGAAAATCGACAAAAAGTAGTTGACTTAATAAATGAAGCTATTTTGTACAACTATAAATTAGTGATGATTCGTGCAAAATACATCTCCTTAGCAAAAAAAATGCTTTCAGAATCAAAAGCTACTTTTTTAATAGGAACTGTAATTGATTTTCCGGAGGGTAATTCATCCAAAGAAATAAAATTAGAAGAAGCCAAAAAAGCAATTACCTTAGGAGCTGATGAACTCGATTTTGTTTTGAATTATAACGCTTTTAAAGAAGGTAAAATCAATTTGATAAAAGCGGAGGTTTTTTCTGCAACTAAATTCTGTATAGAAAATAATAAGGTTGCAAAATGGATCATAGAAGTTGCCGCTTTATCCGCAGAAGAAATTATTGTAATTTCACAATTGATAAAAGGAGTTGTTCTTGAAAATTTTGATGAAACCGCCGTTAAAAAAGTGTTTGTAAAATCATCAACAGGTTTTTTTAAAACCGAAAAAAATAAACCGAATGGCGCTACTTTAGAAACCATGAAGCTAATTTCTGAAAATGCAAAACCATTGCAAATAAAAGCAGCAGGAGGCGTTAAAGAGTATGGTACAGCTTTAAAAATGATTTCGTTAGGAGTTGATAGAATAGGAACTTCATCTGCAAAAGAAATTTGCACAAAAGAGAAAAGTAATAATACAGAATATTAATAGTTTATGGATTATTTTGCACACGAAACTGCCGTTATAGATGACAATTGTATTATAGGCAAAGGCACAAAAATTTGGCATTTTAGTCATATTATGTCCAATTGTATTATTGGCGAATCTTGTAATTTGGGTCAAAATGTAGTCGTTTCTCCTGAAGTTGTTTTAGGGAAAAATGTAAAAGTGCAAAACAACGTTTCTATTTATACGGGTGTTATTTGTGAAGATGATGTTTTTTTAGGACCTTCTATAGTTTTTACAAATGTTATAAATCCAAGAAGTGCTGTCATCAGAAAAAATGAATACTTAAAAACGATTGTAAGAAAAGGTGCAAGTATTGGTGCAAATGCAACGATTGTTTGCGGAAATAATATTGGTGAATTTGCTTTTATTGGTGCAGGAGCAGTTGTAACAAAAGAAGTTTTACCGTATGCTTTGGTTGTTGGAAATCCATCAAAACAAATAGGCTGGGTTAGTGAATTTGGCCATAGGTTAGACTTTAATAAAAATGGTTTTGCAACTTGTAAAGAAAGTGCCCAAGAGTATCAATTAAAGGATAATAACGTTATAAAAATAGTGTAAAATTTTCTATAGAATTTGGAGGTTACTTATATTTATGATTAAAATAAAAACTTCACAATCTAAAAATATAAACCATATAACTTCTATTGAAATTATATGGTTTTCTAGTTTGTTTAGAAAGCATTTTTTTTTATAATTTATGGAATTAAAGGCTTTTTTAAGGTGCGGGATTAGGAATTAAGTCATGAACTGCATTTATTTCAGCAATAACTTCATCAGACAAATTAATATTTATAGAATTGATATTCTCTTTTAACTGACTTATTTTTGTGGCTCCAATAATATTACTGGTTACAAATGGCAACTGATTTATAAAAGCCAAAGACAACTCTGTAAGTGTTAAATTATTCTTTTTAGCGATTTCTAAATATTTTAGAACAGCAGCATCTGAACCTTCATTTCTATATCTCGCAATAAATCTTGGAAACATCGTTCCTCTTGCGCCTTCGGGTAAATTTCCATCTAAATATTTCCCTGATAAAACACCTTGCGCTAAGGGTGAATACACTAATAAACCAATATTTTCTCTCATAGAAACTTCAGACATGCCAACTTCATAACCTCTATGAATTAAAGAATATGAATTCTGAATGGTTACAGGTCTTGGTAAATTATATTGTTCTGAAGCTTGTAAATATTTCATAGTTCCCCAAGGCGTTTCATTAGACAAACCAACATGTTTTATCTTTCCTTGTTTGATGAAGTCGTTTAAAGTCTCTAAAATTTCTAAATGATTTTCTGCTTCTTTGGTTGCCGTTTTAAAAGGATAATCCCTAACACCAAAACAGTTAACACCTCTTGATGGCCAATGTAATTGATATAGATCTATATAATCAGTTTTTAGGCGCTGCAGGCTGTTTTCTATAGCCTCTGTAATGCCTTTTTTACTAAATCCATTTTCTCTAACATGAGCTGTGTAAGCTCCTCCACCAGCAATTTTACTCGCTAAAACAACCTTTTCTCGATTACCTGTTTTATGAAACCAGTTCCCAATAATTCTTTCAGTTTCTGCATAGGTTTCTGCGGTTGCAGGAACAGGATATAACTCTGCTGTGTCAAAAAAATTCACACCATGCTCTAAAGCATAATCCATTTGTTCATGACCTTCTTCTTCTGTATTTTGGTTTCCCCAAGTCATCGTTCCTAAACAAATTTTAGAAACTTTTGTATCTGTATTTGGTAATGTCGTGTATTTCATATAGGTGTGTCATTTTTTTGAAAAGAACAAAAATAAGGCTTATTTAGGACTAATTAAAGGCACAAAAAAAAGTTCTCATAGTAGAGACCTTTTTTAACATATATTTTAAGGGTTTTTATTTTAAAATAGCCTCAATTCCTGGTAAAGATTTACCTTCTAACATTTCTAGCATTGCGCCACCTCCAGTAGAAACATAACTTACTTTATCCGCAAAACCAAATTGTTTTACAGCGGCAACAGAATCTCCACCACCAACTAGAGAGAATGCTCCGTTTTGAGTTGCTTTATCAATTGAATGTCCAAGCGAAATAGTACCTGCAGCAAAAGATTCCATTTCAAAAACACCTAAAGGGCCATTCCATAAAATAGTTTTACACTTATTTACAACGGTATCAAAAATTTCTCTTGATTTAGGTCCAGCATCAACGCCTTCCCAACCGTCTGGAATTTTATTAATATCACAAATTTGTGTATTTGCTTCATTGCTAAAATCATCCGCAGCTACTACATCAATAGGAATATGAATTTGAACGTTTTTAGTTTTTGCTTGTTTTAAAATTTCAAGCGCCAATTCCATTTTATCATCTTCACAAATTGAGTTTCCAATTTTACCGCCTTGCGCTTTAATAAAAGTAAAGCTCATTCCGCCACCAATAATTAGGTGATCTACTTTGTCTAAAATATTTTCAATTACAGTGATTTTAGAGGACACTTTTGCACCTCCTAGAATAGCCATAACCGGTCTTTCAGAATTATTTAAAACCTTATCAATGCTTTCAATTTCTCTAGCTAATAAGTTTCCAAAACATTTATTCTCTTCAAAAAATTGTGCAATAATTGTAGTAGACGCATGTGCTCTGTGCGCAGTTCCAAAGGCGTCATTTACATAAACATCTCCAAGTTTAGAAAGTTGTTCTGCAAAAGCAACATCTCCTTTTTTCTCTTCATCATAAAAACGAAGATTTTCTAGTAATAAAACTTCTCCATTTTCTAAATTAGCAACTGCTTCTTCAGCTTTTTCACCAACACAATCTTCAACAAATTTTACGTTAACACCTAAAATTTCTTTTACTTTTGCAAAAATATGTTGTAAAGAAAATTCTTCTTGCTTTCCTTTCGGACGACCTAAATGCGACATTAAAACGCAACTTCCTCCATCTTCTAAAACCTTAATAATAGTAGATTTAGCAGCCTCAATTCTGGTAGCATCTGTAACTTCAAATTTATCATTTAAAGGCACATTAAAATCTACACGGATAATTGCTTTTTTATTTTTGAAATTAAAATCTTTCAGTGTTTTCATTTTGTTGATCTATTTTTAGCAAAAATACTTTTTTATTTAGGTTTACTAAAGTTGAAAACTCAAAAATTAAGATAACGTTTGCGTAAATTTATCTGTTATATTTGCAGATGCTTTTCAACCAAACTATAGGTCAAGAACACATTAAGAAACATTTGCAAAAGTCTGCTGAGAATGGCAGAATTCCGCATGCACAATTATTTGTAGGGAAAGAAGGCTGTGGCACTTTGCCAATGGCAATTGCCTATGCACAATTTTTATTGTGTAATTTTTCTGATGATGTAGACGCTTGTAATATAAAATGCAACAAATTACAGCATCCAGATTTGCATTTTGCATTTCCTGTAACTACAAATGATTCGGTAAAAAAACACGCTGTAAGTGATTTATTTTTACAAGATTGGCGAGAATTTATAGCAACACAACCTTATGGAAGCTTATTTAATTGGCTACAACAAATAGGTGTCGAAAATAAGCAAGGTATAATTGGCGTTGATGAATCTGAAGCTGTTGTTAAAAAGTTAAAACTTAAAAGTTACGAAGGAGGTTTTAAGATCATGATTATTTGGATGGCAGAAAAAATGAATATTGCAGCTGCCAATAAACTATTAAAATTGATAGAAGAGCCGCCTACTAAAACGGTTTTTTTATTGATTACTGAAAACGAAGAACAGATTATAAACACGATAAGATCGCGTTGTCAGGCATTACATTTCCCTGCTTTAAGTGAACAGGATATTGCAAATTCTTTGATTGTAAATAATCAAGTTGCGGATAATGAAGCTGCGAAGATAGCACATCAAGCAGAAGGAAATTACAACAAAGCATTACATTTATTACAAAATGATTCGAGTGATTTAATTTTTGAAGAATGGTTTATTGCCTGGATAAGAACTGCTTTTAGAGCTAAAGGAGATGCTTCGGTTGTACAGCAATTAATTTCATGGTCTGATACTATTTCAAAAACAGGAAGAGAAACTCAGAAACGATTTTTAGACTATTGTTTACAATTCTTTAGGCAAGCGCTATTAATTAACTATAAGTCTGATCAGTTAGTCTTTATGGAAACAGAATCAAGTTTTGATTTGTCTAAATTTGCTCCTTTTGTACATTCGGGGAATATTCTAGAAATAGAAAAAGAATTGAACGATGCCATTTACCATATAGAAAGAAATGGGAATGCAAAAATTATTTTGTTAGACCTTTCTATGAAGCTTACCCGTTTTTTACATAAAAAAGAGGGTAAGGTTTAATTGTTGAAAGCAGTAAGTCTAGCAACATATTTTCCAATTACATCAAATTCTAGGTTTACAACATCATTAACTTGTAACGTTTTAAAAGTGGTGTGTTCCCATGTGTAAGGAATAATTGCGACACTAAATTCATCTTTTTTAGAATTCACGACAGTTAAACTTACTCCATTTACAGTAATAGAACCTTTTTCTATTGTGATGTTATTCTTGCTAGATTTATAGTAAAAAGTACATATTGTGCTACCGTTTTCATCTTTAATGTTCTTGCAAACTCCAGTTTCATCAACATGGCCTTGTACAATATGTCCGTCTAACCGGTCACCCATTTTCATCGCGCGTTCTAAATTTAAAATTTCAGTATTTTTTAGACTTCCAATATTACTTTTGTCTAAAGTCTCTTTAATCGCAGTGACAGTGTATTCATCATTTTCAATAGCAACAACTGTTAAACAAACGCCATTATGAGCCACACTTTGATCAATTTTTAGCTCATTTGTAATATTACTTTTAATTGTTAAATGAACATTTTCTTGCTCTTTTACAACATTTTTTACAACGCCAAGTGTTTCTATAATTCCTGTAAACATATCTCTAAAATTTGGTTACTTTTGTACACATCAAAAATAGCAATATTACAAGAGTTATATGGAAAAATCTGATAAAATAATCGTTGGAATTTCAATTGGAGATTTAAACGGAATAGGAATTGAAGTGATTTTGAAAACATTTCAAGACAAAAGAATGTTAGATTTTTGCACTCCCGTTCTTTTTGGAGCTACAAAAGTAATTTCTTATCATAAAAAAGCATTAGGAATAGAAACTCCCGTTCACGGAATTAACGCTATATCACAAGTAAATCAAAGTAAAATAAATGTTTTAAATATTTGGAAAGAGGAAGTTGCCATAGAACTTGGTGAAACAACCAAAATTTCTGGTGAATATGCAGCGAAATCTCTAGCCTCTGCCGTAGAACATTTAAATGAAAATAAGATTGATGTGCTACTTACTGCACCAATCAATAAGGAAAACATACAGTCAGACACCTTTAATTTCCCTGGTCATACAGAGTATTTAGAGGCTAATTTAGAAGGCAAGAGCTTAATGATTTTAATGACTGATGAATTGAGAATAGGTTTAATTACCGGGCACATTCCAATATCCAAAGTTGCAGAATCTATTACTCCAGAGTTGATTAAAAGTAAGATTGAAACGATGCATGAGTCATTGATGAAAGATTTTGGGATTAACAAACCTAAAATTGCTGTTTTATCTTTAAACCCACATTGTGGAGATAAAGGAGTTATCGGTAAAGAAGATGATGAAATTATTAGACCGACTATTTTAGAGGTAAAAGAAACAGGGAGATTAGTTTTTGGACCTTATGCTGCAGATGGTTTCTTTGGCTCTGAAACGTATAAGCAATTTGATGGTGTTTTAGCAACGTATCACGATCAAGGCTTAGCGCCATTTAAAGCATTGTCTTTTGGGAAAGGAGTTAATTTTACTGCGGGTTTAAGTCATATTAGAACTTCACCAGATCACGGAACAGGTTATGAAATTGCAGGAAAAAACACAGCAAATTCATCCTCTTTTACGGAAGCTTTGTTTACTGCAATTCAAGTTTTTAAAACTAGGAAGGAGTATTTAGAGCTCACTAAAAGTCCTTTAATTTAAATAAATAAATAAAGGTTGTTTTTTTTTGATATAAAATATTGCAGAAATACATTTTTTTGTATCTTTGCCGGCTCAATTGATGTTTGATAATGAAATACTTGAAACAGTTCGACATACAGTTTGTAGGATTAAAAGAAGGAAATCATCTGTTCGATTATACAATTGATAATAAGTTCTTTGAAGCTTTTAATTTTGATGAATATATAAGCTCATCAATAGAAGTTTCGCTAACATTCGTAAAAAAAAGCACATTACTTGAGCTGGCTTTTACTGCAGAAGGTACTGTTGAAGTTCCTTGTGATTTAACTAGTGAGTTATTTCATCAAGAAGTTTCATCAGAATTACCATTAGTAGTAAATTTTGGGCCAGTTTATAATGATGATAATGAGGAAATTTTAATATTACCTCACGAAGCATATGAGTTTAATGTTGCCCAGTTTATTTATGAAATGATTGTTTTAGCAGTTCCTAATAAAAGAATCCATCCAAAAGTATTAGATGGCACTATGGAATCTGAAGCAATTAACAAACTAAAAGAACTTACAATAAAAGAAGAAAATCTTGTAGTAGATACAGACCCGCGTTGGGATAAATTAAAGAATTTAATAACAGAAAAAAAGACATAAAATGGCACATCCTAAAAGAAAAATATCCAAAACAAGAAGAGATAAAAGGAGAACACATTATAAAGCATCTTATCAACAGATAGCTACAGATCCAACAACTGGAGAATCTCACTTATATCACAGAGCTCACTGGCATGAAGGAAAACTTTATTATAGAGGACAAATTGTTTTAGAATCAGCATCTGCTGCTGCAGAAGCTTAGAAACAACCACCTATAAACACACGAAAACCCTCACTTTTGAGGGTTTTTTTACGTTTTCTAAGTAGAAACTATCTCTTTTGATGATTTTTACGTAAAAAAGTGAACTATTTTTCACTACTTTTGATTTTCCAAATCACTTGGTAACAAACAATTACTATGACAAAAATAACTGCAGGAATTACAGCAGTAGGGAAGTATGTTCCTGAATATGTTTTAACTAATAAGGAGTTAGAATCTTATGTAGAGACTAATGATGAATGGATTACTTCTAGAACAGGAATTAAAGAAAGAAGAATTCTAAAAGGCGAAGGATTAGGTACTTCCTACATGGCAATAAAATCTGCAGAAGATTTAATTCGAAAAGCAAATATAAATCCCGAAGAAATAGATTTGGTAATTGTAGGTACTGCAACTCCAGATTTACCAGTAGCATCAACAGCTGCATATGTAGCTACAGAAATTGGTGCAGTAAATGCCTTTTCATATGATTTACAAGCGGCATGTTCTAGCTTTTTATTTGGGATGTCTACCGCAGCTAGCTATATAGAATCTGGCAGGTATAAAAAAGTGCTATTAATTGGCGCTGATAAAATGTCTTCTATTCTAGATTATACGGATAGAGCAACTTGTATTATTTTTGGTGATGGAGCAGGTGCTGTTTTATTTGAGCCAAATAATGAAAATTTAGGTTTGCAAGATGAGTATTTAAGAAGTGATGGAATAGGGCGAGATTTCTTAAGAATTGAAGCAGGTGGATCTATAATGCCACCCACTGAAGAAACAGTAAAAGAAAAAAAGCACTTTGTTTATCAAGAAGGAAAAACTGTTTTTAAATACGCAGTTTCTAATATGGCCGATGTATCAGAGAAAATGTTAACAAGAAATAATCTTACAGAAGAAGATATTCAATGGTTAGTGCCACATCAAGCAAATAAAAGAATCATTGAGGCAACAGCAAAAAGAGTTGGTGTTGGTTCAGAAAAAGTAATGATGAATATCCAGAGATATGGAAACACAACATCAGCTACTTTACCCCTTTTATTGGCAGACTATGAAAATCAATTAAAAAAAGGAGATAATTTAATTTTTGCTGCATTTGGTGGTGGTTTCACCTGGGGAGCGATTTATTTAAAATGGGCATATAATTCTTAAAAACTAATCAACTAAATAGTAAGAAGCATGGATATTAAAGAAATTCAAAATCTTATAAAGTTTGTAGCAAAATCTGGCGCTAGCGAGGTAAAGTTAGAAATGGAAGATATAAAGATTACAATTAAAACCGGTTCTGAAAGAACAGAAACTACAATTGTTCAAGCAGCTCCAGTTGCAGGTTTAGCTCCAGTTGCAGCTCCAGTTACTGCACAGTCAGCAACAGAACCTTCTTCACCTGCAGTAGCAGATAATGATGATTCTAATTATATTACTGTAAAATCTCCAATTATTGGAACTTTTTACAGAAAATCATCTCCAGACAAACCAAATTTTGTTGAAGTTGGTACGGATATAAATATTGGTGATACAGTTTGTGTCATTGAGGCAATGAAATTATTTAACGAAATTGAATCTGAAGTTTCAGGTAAAATTGTTAAAGTTTTAGTTGACGACTCTTCTCCGGTAGAATATGATCAACCATTATTTTTAGTAGATCCATCTTAATTTAGATGTTTAGATTTCCAGATTTTTTAAAGGCTTAATTTTTTAAAAAATTCAACAATCCAATTTTCTAACGAACAAATTTAATAAAGATGTTTAAAAAAATATTAATTGCCAATAGAGGTGAAATTGCACTACGTGTAATTAGAACCTGTAAAGAAATGGGCATAAAAACAGTTGCTGTTTATTCTAAAGCAGATGAAGAAAGCTTGCATGTTAGATTTGCTGATGAGGCTGTTTGTATTGGTCCAGCTCCTAGTAGTGAGTCTTATTTAAAAATGTCTAATATTATAGCAGCTGCAGAAATTACAAATGCAGATGCTATTCATCCAGGATATGGATTCTTATCTGAAAATGCTAAATTTTCTAATTTATGTGAAGAACATAACATAAAATTTATTGGAGCTTCAGGTAGAATGATTGATCAAATGGGAGACAAAGCCAACGCGAAGTCTACGATGATAGAAGCAGGCGTACCTTGTGTACCTGGATCTGAAGGAATAATCGCTGACTTTGAAGAATGTGAAAGGTTAGCTATAGAAACAGGTTATCCTGTGATGTTAAAAGCTTCTGCTGGAGGTGGAGGTAAAGGAATGCGTGCCGTTTGGAAATCTGAAGAATTAAAAGAAGCTTGGGATTCTGCAAGACAAGAAAGTAAAGCCGCCTTTGGAAATGATGATATGTACATGGAAAAACTGATTGAGGAGCCAAGACATATCGAGATCCAGATTGTTGGAGATTCTTATGGAAAAGCCTGTCATTTATCAGAAAGAGATTGTTCTGTACAAAGACGTCACCAAAAATTAACAGAGGAAACACCTTCTCCTTTCATGACAGATGAATTGAGAGAAAGTATGGGTACTGCAGCTGTAAAAGCGGCAGAATACATTAAATATGAAGGTGCTGGAACAGTAGAGTTTTTGGTTGATAAACACAGAAATTTCTACTTTATGGAGATGAATACTCGGATACAAGTAGAGCATCCAATTACTGAAGAAGTTGTGAATTACGATTTAGTTCGCGAGCAAATTTTAGTAGCAGCGGGAGTTCCAATTTCAGGAAAGAATTATTACCCACAATTGCATTCTATAGAATGTAGAATTAATGCTGAAGACCCTTATAATAACTTTAGACCTAATCCAGGAAAAGTTACTACTTTTCATGCCCCTGGTGGTCATGGAGTGAGGATGGACACGCATGTGTATGCAGGTTATATGATTCCGTCAAATTACGATTCTATGATTGCAAAATTAATTGTGACTGCTCAAACAAGAGAAGAAGCAATTAATAAAATGAAACGTGCTTTAGATGAATTTGTAATTGAAGGAATTAAAACAACAATCCCTTTCCACAGACAATTAATGGATCATCCAGATTATGTTGCAGGGAATTACACAACTAAATTTATGGAAGATTTTGTAATGAAACCTTAAATTAAAACATAGTTTCAATAATATATTAAAAATAGAGAATGCACTTATGTATTCTCTATTTTTTTTATCTTTAGCCCAAACTGTTTTAGAATGAAAATTGACGGGATTGATAAAATTATTATAAAAAGATTAGTAAAAGATGCTAGAACTCCTGTATTAAGCATTGCTAGAGAAGTAGGTATTTCTGGAGCGGCCATTCATCAGCGATTAAGAAAATTAGAAAAATCTCAATTAATAGGCGGTTATAAGATGGTTATAAACCCGAAATCTTTAGGATATACAACAACAGCTTTTGTTGGTGTTTTTTTAGATTCTTCTAGCCTATATTCTTCAGCAATAAAAAGATTAAAAGAAATTCCTGAGGTTATAGAAAGCCATTATACAACCGGTAATTACGCAATATTTATAAAGATTTTATGTAAGAATAATGAAGATTTAATGCATCTTTTAAATAAGGATATTCAAAGTATTAAAGGGGTTTCTAGAACTGAAACTTTTATTTCATTAGATCAACAGATTGATCGTCAGATACATATATAACAAAAACCTTAAGGGATGCTTGTAAATAATTTAATAAATAAATGGTTATTTTTTATTAATTAAACT
>TARA_B110000046_G_scaffold130424_1_pt1 | contig 19763 bp, 36 predicted proteins | sample TARA_B110000046 | Tara Oceans TARA_B110000046 (sample SAMEA4397157) | marine metagenome | biome: Polar Biome; feature: [DCM] deep chlorophyll maximum layer (ENVO:01000326); material: water (ENVO:00002006), including particulate matter (ENVO:01000060) such as... | depth 40 m
TAAAGCATTTTGATCAAACATTATTATAGTACCTAATTCATCTATTAGAATGTCTGCAATCTGGTTATTAACCATATTGTACCCAACTTGATACGCTTTCATTAAATCAACTAATGAAGTAGATCTTGTGTTCCTATCAGAAAATACTCTTCCCTCAATAGGCAACTTACAACCATATAAACTATTATCACCTTTAAATTGAAAAGGTAGTCTGCCTGGTTTTTTTCTATTAATTCCTAAATAAATTGGGTTAACATTATCACCCATAGTAGATTGCCACATTGCTGGTAAATTTGGACCAACCTTAACGCCACCCCAAACTTCATTAATCCATATCCAGTCAATATGTTCACCTTCTAATAAATTTTCTTTTGTTCTCTGTCTAAAAATTGAAGTATCATAAACTCCTTTTTTTGTTAACTTAAATGTTTCATCAACAATTTCCTGAATGATTTCTCCATCTAATTCTACTTTAGTAAGATGACCAACTCTACGTTGAGTCTTCCAATATATTGTTGCAACTCTCATTAAGTTTCCTTCACCCCACATAGATACATCTTCATTCTCATCTAAGATTTCACTTAGTATATCACCTCCTCTTCCAGGATCATTGTGATAGTTAGAAGTAAACTGTCTATATGCTAAACCTGGTGAATTAGTATTCCACTCATGTGATTTACTAGCATCATAATATGCTCCATCATTCTGATAACCATTTACCTGATATTGTGCTGAAGTAGCAGGATATATTTTTTGTAATGATTTTAATTGTCCTTCATCCATTAAGTATCCATATCTATCTATTACATCTGATACAGTCATTAGATCTACTTTACCAGCATAATTAGAATCAGATATATATCTTTGATCTGGTGATTTTTGATAGAAAGTTAATACTGGATTCCATAGCTCTACATCATAGTCATCTTCTAACATTCTAAAATGCCAAAATTCTCTATCTGCAACAAGCATATCACGGAATCCCCTTTCTTCAAGTTCTTGCATATGAAATCTTTCTTCATCTACTGCAAGTTGATGTGATGCCCACTCTTCTACCATACTTCTGTAAGACTTACTAAAAAAGTCTTCTATTTCTGGTAATGATTTTATAGCTTCAGGATTTAATTGTTTTTGAGCTTCTTCTGATCCAGGATCCATACCCATCTGAATCATTCTCTGTACTAACTGTGCCTCAGCATCAGCTAGTAATGATTCTTCTATTTGTACCTTTTTTTGCTCTAACATCTCATTATAAGATGCATCATCTACTGCTCTAAATTGAACTTTAGAATATCTCTTTGCAAATTCTCCTACAAGAACATTTATTACATTTGGTACTATTGGATAAAACTTTAGTTCTAATGCTGAATCATTTTCAGTTGTTAAAACATCCATTAAATCTTTATAGTCATTATCTGGCTCAACTATATAATCAGTCTTATCTATTACCCCTTTTGCTAATTTATAATTCTTTAATAGTCTTCTGGAATTAACACGTAAAAACTCAATGCCTTGTAATTCTAACCAATCTAAATTCCAAGCGGCCCAATCATCAGTTTTCTTCTTGTAAGATAAAAACTGTGTTGGTTGTGTTAAGCTAGAAAATGTAGGCCCGCTTTCAGCTTTAGCCCCATTCTTCATTTGCATTGCATTTAATACTCTCATCTATTTATAATTTTTGAAGCCAGATCTTCTTATTCTTGGATTAGATTGTCTTTTGTTTTTACCTAAGTTCTTAAACGGACTATACTTTAATTTACTTATTTTTTCTGAATTTACCAAAGAATTACTGTCTGATTCACGTCTTTTAGTATAACCTCTATTTGATTGCTGTATTTTAACAAAAGCAATTAAAGCTCCAAAGGCTACTAACCTATCTACGTTTAATCCTGGATAATATGCAAGCATTTCTGTTAATAGCATAGGATCTGGTATCCTTTCTACTCCTAATGTATTGCTCATTACATTACCTTCATCATCTAATTCTTCATCTATAACTTCTCTTAAAAACTCAATAGCATAAGATATTAAATGACTTTTAAATAATGTTCCTGTATTTTTCCAGCCATACTCTTGATAAACTGTTCTATTAGATCCTAAATCTTTAAGAAATAATATTTGTTGTTTAGGTACTAAATATCTTTGTTTTTTTCTAGCAATCATATGCTGAATAAATAATGATATATTATTTTCAACAATGGTCCATGCATTATACCACTCAATAATTAATTCTAATCTTTCATGTGTTTTATTTATATCATCAAACCTTCCACACCATGCTGCAACTACTTTATCTTTTTCAATAAATTGTTCTATATCACCTCCAGGTAATTCTCTAGTTACTTCTGTTGCATTCTTATATACAAATATACTACATAATGAATCAGATGTTGTTGTCTTTCCTTCTGACACAGGATCAATAGATGCATAGTATGCACCAAAGTCAGGACGTTCTTTTGCAGGTCTTTCCCATACTACAATTGCTCCTGTTTTATCTGTTTGTTTTTTCTTAACTGGAAATTCAGATATTGGTAATTTTTTAGTTCTCTTAGCAGTAATGCCTGATTGATCTCTATCTAATTCAATTAATTCATAGGGATATTCTTTCTCTCCTATTTTTTTAAGTTGTTTACTTAATATTCCTTGTGGGAAAACTGATTCTTTTCTATAAGCAAATGCTTCAGCAATATTTAAAGGTTTCTGTGATATTCTTAATTGATATTGTTCACCACTTAAATCATTTTTCCATCTTGCTCTCTCAGTGTTAATAGCTACTATTGCTTCTTCCACTTGAGAATTACCGTATTCATCTAAATAAGGAGGCATTGACCATTGTTCAGGTATGAACAAGCCTGCCATCCCAATAGTGCCGTCAGCATCCATTAGATTGGTTTCTACGGCATATATATCATTTGCACCAGGATTGAGTATCATATCCTTTAATGGATTACATTGCTCAAGATCCCCAACTGATCCTGCTGCAATAAATTGTCCAGTGGTCATCATACCTGAAGACATTGCAGGACGTAAATACTCATATGTCTGCATCATGTTTTTTGCAATCCCTGCTTCCTCATGAAAGAAATATGTACATGGCCCCCCTACCCCTGTGGTAGCATTTTTTTCAAAAGAAGCACCTTGTATCTTAGATTTAAGACCTCTTGATGTTTTTCTGTTGTTTACTTTGACCTCAATTTGTTGTTGCCATAGTAATACCTTTTCTGGGTTACTAGGTCTATACCAAGCAGTATGTTCATTTAAGAATGTCTTATATTCTTCTAAAAATTTCCATGAACCTTTATCATTAATATAATCTTTTAATGATGCACCAATTTTACAAATTGATCCTTCTTCAAACCAATACTGATTTATAATTTTACCCATGTGAAAATAAGAAGAAGCTATCTGCCTTTTCTTAAGTATAGCAACATGTTGATTATTTAATTCAGCTATAATTTCATACAATGCCATGTGATATTGTGCATCCCTTACTTTAGCAAAACCATAATGTTTTTCTTCTTTATCAAAAATAGGTAAGAAATTAAGCCACATATAATAATCTCTAGTAAGATACCATACCTTACCATCATCTTTATAAAAAACACCTGTTCTACATTTATTTTTTTGATCTTCCCAATATTTAGTAAAATCTTTTGATCTAAAAGGTGCCTGACAATAATATCCTTCTGAATTAAATATTTGTGCTTGCTCATTAAACTTAAGAGCTATTTTGTTAAAATGATACTCCCCAGGTTCCTTAAATATAGATTCAAGATATTCTCTAAATAATAAGTCAGAAGCAAACTCAGTTGTCCCCCATGTTCCATTTTCATATGTTGGTATAATTCTACTCATATCTTATAATTGCATATACATCTCCTACTTGCAATAATAAATGTTCTTCATTATAATGTTGCATTGGTGTTGGCATTGCATGATCAGCATATTGTACTACATCACCTATTTCAATTTCTGTTACTTCATCACCTCTTCCCACTACTTTACCCTGAAAAGTTTTATTTAAAGCTACATCAGGTATATACAATCCTGACTTAGTTTTATTTTCAGGTTTGATTTCTTTAATCAATAGTTTCATTCCTACTGGTACTACTACTTGGTTTTTCATTTATTTATGTTTTAATTATAACTGGTCATATGCTAATCCTGCACCACCACGTACAGAGCTTTCTTGTTCTTGTTGCATATCAGTGAATGCTCCTTTGTATGATTGTCTAATTTGTTCAAACTTTGCAGCAGCATTTACCATAGAATTAATGTTACCATCTCTACCATGTTCTATTGCTGTGACTTCCATATACTTAGCCAGTCTATCTAACATAGCTTTAATACCTACATAAGCTCTATAGGTTGGTGTTTCATATAATTTCTTACACATATCAAGTCCATATCTTATTTTAGGATCTTCAGGTGACTCTTGTAATCCAATCTCCTCAATAATTATATCTTCTTTTTCATGTTCAGGTAAATTAAAAAATGGATTCATATCTGGATTAGGGCATGACATATAAAATAAATATTGATATACCGTCATGTGCGTATCAGGGTATTCATCCATTATACCTTTTAAAAAGGGTAATGAATAACAATGTTCAGTTAGAACAACCTTGCTGTTTTGTATATCAAATAATTTAACTATCATGTTGGGCAGTTACATCCGTCAAGGCATAATTCTACACAATTATTCCTTTGATTCATATATGCTATAATATTACTTATTGGTTCTCTAAGTATTATTGGAAATGCAGGTACAGCTAAGCCAACTATAAGTACTTGACAATAGTTAGATCTTAACCTTCTAGATACTGGATCAAAATATTTACTTACACCAGAAATAAGATTTACATCTATGTATACCTCTGTTCTAACATTCATTGCTTGATTCAATATTGATCCATCTGAACTCCTTGCTGGAGCTCCTTGAGAATCTAATTGTACTACTGGAAATACCTGTGTTAAACTGTGAAAATTTGTTTTTAATATGGGAATTTTAGGCATGTTTATTATTTTTATTATTTATATCTTTTTTTAACTGCTCATACCCTACTACTAATATAATAGGATTTTGATGACCAAACATTAAAACTTCTGTATGTGTATCTTTAAACTTATCAGTAGCTATATGGAAATATTCTTTAAACCATACTACCTTAGAAAGATCAATTGATATTTTTGTTACTTCAAGTCTAAAGTCTGTTGGTACTTTAGATTTAAGTGATTGTACTGCTACAGCTGCTTTATATTCTTTCATTATTGGTTATCTTTTATCCACATAACTAATGAATTAACTTCATCTTTCATATATGGTAGTTCATAAATTTTAATATTTTCTAATACTGGTTCACCATTTACATGTTCATTAATTGGATAACCATTAGTATCCTCACCTACTTGTTTAAACTTAACATGTTGAATAGTAAGTTTACCTATTTTAAGTTTAGGGTTGTGCTTTTTAATAATATACGCATAAATACTTAACTGTAAATTATAATGATTTAAATTACAATCATCCAAATGATTTACTGGTCTGAACATTTTATTAGTAATACCTTCCCAATTAGTAAATCCTTTGTCTTTTATTTCTTTATTAGTTTTGTAATCATTGATGTTTATGTATCCATTAACTACTTCTACTACATCTGCTTGACCACATATACCTGCTGACTTTAAATAAACTAAATGTTCAGGGTATACTCCTTCTTCTAATTTTTGTTCAGGAGCTAGTTTAATTCCACTATCACTAATAATAGGTTTAATAATAGGCACCTCTACACCATGACGGCCTATTGTATTTAATCCAAGCATGTCTGATTCTCTTTGATTATGATAAAAATTACCTAGTGTTATAGCTCTAGTTGTTTCACCATCCCAGGCTGCTATAATTTCTTTAGGTGTCATACCATACCACTTTGATCTTTTATTCTTAGATGATTTTTGTGCTTGACCATCCCGGTCAAATTTTGGTTTAAACTTTCCAACCAATGAAGTTACACTTGTCCATTTTATTTTTTCAGCATCTGTACTTTCATACACATGACCTTCTTCAATAAATTTTAATCCCATGATTTTATTTTTATGTTATTGTTGTTGTATAATTATGGGGGTTAATAGTTTGTAATTCTTCTGATGCTAGTTCTAATAATGTTATTGCTTCTTCAGCACTAATTTCACCAGAAATTAACAATTCCCCTACTATTTCTTCTTTAGTCAGTTTTTCCATTTTCAATTTGTTTAGTTATTATTTCTTCTTGTTCCTCCGTTGTATATGCATCCCAATATCCTTTTGGACACTCTGATGATAATGATCTAACTTTAAATGCCAAAGAACATCCGCAGTCACTACAACAAGGTTGTGTACCTGGTACTAAACAGTTATCACCTTTAGCATCAAATAAAGAACAACCTATACAAACTATAAATCTTTCTGCTGCAGCAGCTTCAACATGTTCTTTTTTAAATATAGTATTTGCAATACCATCTACAATAGCATCAGCATTTTTGAATACATCAAGATATTTAGCCCACTTACCTTTCATTTCTAAATTGTTTTTTACTTAATATATCTTTTTCCATTTGTTCTAAAGCTCTTTCCATTTGTTCAATATCCTTTTGAATATCTTCACTTTTTGCAAATCCTGAATAGGTTCTTTTTGCTAAGTTACCTAAAATGCTCTTACCTCTTTTTACTGACTTATCTAATTTAGTTTTCCTCAAATAAAAAGTTCCTAATCCATCTACATGAATTCTTGGGAATTCAAGATTTGATAACTTAGATCTTAACTTAGCATAATAAAAAGTTAGAAAGTCATCTACAACAGACTGATGTACACCTACTTCATCTGCAATACCTTTTTTAAAATCCCTATGACTCTTTGGCTTCACTTCCTAAAACTTTATAATCCAACAATACTAAACCTTTAGTCTGTACATTTATAGCTTTATTTAATACAATAGTTTTTTTATTGATACCATCTTTAGCTAATAAACCTTTTTTTTCTGCTTTAGTTATAGCGTTTCTAGCAGATTGAGAACTTTTAAAAATACTTTCACCAACTAATTTATCACAAAATTTAGTTAGTTCAATCTTACCAGACTTACTCAATTCACTTAAAAATTCTAAATCTGAATTACTAATACGTGTATCATTAAAGAAACAATAAGTTAATATTTGATACTTTATTGAAACATTAATATCTACCTTCAGTTTTAAATCTACTTTATTTACTAGTGCCATAATTATAAACTCATTATCATATCTACAAAATTAGGTTGTGGAAAACAATCCATCTTTCCTTTCCTAACATTGGTATGTGTTAATAGACCTTTAATCTTTCCATAATAAGCATCAGAATTAAAATCAAAGCCTTTTGTAGGTCCATGCTTTTTTATAAATTGTTTAAGACCTATTCTAATATCTATCTCATCTCTTTCTCCAACATATCTAATCCACTTTTCAGTAGCTTTAATTTGTTCATCACTATACTTATGCCAATATAGTTTACCTTTAAATGATTCAGGTAAAGCACACATCTGTTCTTTTAAACATTCTGATTTAACATAAGACAAGTATTTATCATCTACTTTATTTAAGTATCCCATACTACATATCTCTAGACCAACTGAATGTCTATTCATAAATCCAGATCCTGTCTTACCTAAATGCCATCCTTGATTTCCTTCTGCAAAAGCTTGTACCATTACACCATCATATTCATCATCACCATTTCTATGGTTAATACCACCTAATACAAATTCAGTAGCAATTCTTCCTCTAGTATCTCTTCCCCAATGGTCAATACATCTATAAGGATTTGCATTTCCTGCTGTATGATGTAAAAAGATATACTCATTTTGCATTGGTCCTTTTACAAATTCTTTTTCTGGTAAATGATGTTTATGAATTATTTGATCATAATTAGTAGTAAAGTATTGAGACTGTATATCTGTGTCTTCAGTAATTTCATCCATTACTTGATACTCTACATTTAACAGTAAAGTCCACATGTTACTATCTACAATACCAGTACACATCAATCCTTTATTAAGTTGATATGCTTCTACAGCTTTTTCAGTTATAGGTCCAAAATGACCATCAGCAGAAATCTTTAGCTTTGTCTGTAATGTTATTACATCTTTACCTATACTCCCTAACTTCAGTTGCCTCATCATGATTTTTCTCCTTCCATTGCTTTAGCCATAGCTTCTTGAAAAGATTTACCTTCTTCAGAATTAGGATCTACTCCATCTTGACTTTTTTGTGAAGCATACTGTTGAGCCATAAACATCTGTGATTGCATTCTCTCTGCTCTTGCTTTTTCAATTGCAGCTAAAAGCATCTCATAGTCTGCTTGTACTTCTAAATGAGGAATGTTGTCTTTGTAAAATTCTGTGATTTCTGTTCTACGCTTAGTCATTTCCTCTTTACTCATTTGAGGATCTTTATCACTAAGTGGATTGTTGTTGGTTTGATCTGTCATCTTTCAATATTTTTGAATTAATATTGACAAAGATATACAAAAATAGTTTACATATAAAAAGTTTACACGTTTATTTTAAGAAATTTTATTACGTGTAAATAATTCTATTACGCTTTTGATTTCATTGAACGCATAAAAACCTAACGTTTGACATGGAGTAGTTACATACCAGCTACCATCTTCTTCTGCTTGATCATTGTCACAAGATAGAAACAATATCTCACCAAATTGACACTCATAATAAAAGTGATTAGTATCATCTTCATCAATAAATATCTTCTGAAATCCTAATTTAAGCAATTGTGCTTGTGTCATAACTTACCATTTTACTTTATCTGCCCAATATGCAGCAGACATCTTACCCTTTTTAATATTTTTACCATGTCTAGCTTTAAATGACTTACGCTTTGCTTTCATCTTAGCTGATTCACCTGCCTTTGGTTTACCTGCAGTACTAGCTCCCTGTTCACCAAATCTTATTGTTTTTACCTTCTCACCCACTTTAGCAACAACAACATGTGATTTCTTTGGGTGACTTGGTGTACGCTTAGGTTTATTAAACCCTGCCACACCTGCTCTTGCCAATCTACTATCTTTTTTAGTTGCCATTATCTTTTTTTACAGTTGTTTACCATCTTAGTTCTACCACTAGCTGTTTTCTTACCGCTTGGAGATTTCTTCTTACCTACTGCTTTGTATCCTTTCCAGCAGGACATTTTCTTTTTCTTTGTTGCCATTATTCTAATATTGTTGGAAATGTTTTATCTAATATTACTTGTAATTTTGCACACCTTTCATAATTCTCTTGTTCAATGTAATGATCAATCATATTTTGTAACTCTTCTTCTTTTGGTCCATTGTCAGGATCAAATGCCATTATCATTGATTCCTCTCTTCTAAAATTCCTACCTAACAATTCATCAAAAGTTATTTGGCCGGACAGTATCAAGTACCCATTGTCAAATGCCTTGTCAAGTAATATATCATCCATTTGTCTTTGTGCTATCTGATCCATTATATCATCCTTTTCTTCAGGTCTGTCATTTTTGTCTGCCATGTGGGAAATAATTTAGTTAGTAACTCTTTTATAAGAATAATATAGTCATTTTTTAAATTGTATAAAAATTTTTAGGTGACAACATGCCCCCGCCTTCTAGAAAAAATATTTCCTGCCCCCCAAAATGTTGTGTATTTGGCGTGCTTAAGAGGTTCTACTGTTCTGCTCCCCAGCTAAAAATTGTAGACGGGGTACCCCCACAATGAAGTGGGAGCCTCAAAAATTTAATACTATATAAAATGAGTGTATTTTTCAGAAAACTAAGAGTAAATGAATCAACAGGGACAGCAACTATCATTGCTACAGACAAACCAATCTCTGCAACAAAGAAGAAAATAGGTAACATGGATGTGGCTGTAAGGTCTACTGGTAATGTAACCTTTGGAATTCTAAGTCTAATAGACCCTGAAACAAACAAGGTAATGAGAGCAAGTCATCCAACTATCAAGCAACTTCAAAAAGACTTGAACCAAGGAGATGAAATGCCTGGCTTCCAATTGAGTGAGAATCCTGTAGTGGATTTAAATACTGGAGAGGAAACAAACCTTAGATGGATTGAGGCTTCAGCTCAGTAGTCTAGACGCATCAGCATACCTTAACGGGTATGTTGTTGCTTGATCTTTCTACTACTACTGCATGGTTACTGCCATCTGCTCTGCCTTCTTCTCTGCTATCTGCACTCTGACTGTCTTCTCCCCAGCTATATAACGTTATGAGTACAATATTGCATAACATCTCTATCATTGTACTATAAAGCATGGGTAAATTTAATTTTATGTGTGTGTCACACTAAAGATGACATCATATAACCACATAATACCACCTTTTACCACTACTGTTACTATTAGCACACTATATAATATAAATATAGCTAACGTTAATACAAGAGTAACAATTACACACAACAATACAACATGAGTAGTCTTTGTCTCTTCCTCTATAGGATAAGAGCAATAGTACCCGCAATATCTAAATTAATCACTAATACTAAATCTTATGAAATACATAACTATATGTCTAGGCATTCTCCTATCATTAACTTCTTGTGAGAAAGAAGAGCTTGAGTTCATCTGTCCTAATACAGGTATCTCAATTGAACCAACAGAATCATGTGTCAATGTATTCTATAACTATGAATGGGAAGGAATACTCATAGATACAAATATACCTTGGCCAACTAATACTTGTTTGCCTTCGTTACCATTAGTTAATACATCATATGATTATGTCTATGAAGTAATAGTAGGTTATTTACCGGATCCAACAGGTGGTATAGTTATGATACCTGATGATGATATATATTATATATTCACAAACAAAGCTATCACATTCACTGGTCAGATAATGTTACCATATGACATTACTGATCTAATCGTTAAACAATAAATTAAATAAATTATGAAAACATTCTTCAGATCAATTATCAAATGGGTATTTATTATCATTATACCAACAGCTGTAATAACAACATGTATCAACTACTTCTATACCTTTGGGTGGAATGGTTGGTCAATGGCTCTACTATGGGGCATAGTTGTATTAATTACAGTTCTAAATGCATTATTCTATGGCTCTAACTTAAGTAGTACAAAGTTTTTGCCATTCAAAGTTAAATTTGAATGTGTCCCTGCAATAGGTCTCTTAATTGGTGTAACACCAAAAAGACCTTGGGAGATATTCATAGCTATACCTTTTTGTGCTATTGAAATAAGCAAAAGGTAAATAAAAAGGCTCACCCATGGACCACTAACAATACCAGTAATATTATATCTATAATAACACTAGTAGTTAGGTCTTGTGAGTTTAGTTGATTGTGTAATCAAGAACCAGGGACCTATGCAGTTTCCATACTTGTTTTCTGTATGGGTCCTTCTGGTTTAATTAAAATTTAAATATATGTCAGATACATATTCTATCAATAAAGAAGTAATCAATACAATCTTTAAAAAGCTTGTAAATCCTGATGACTTCATAGTAAAAGAGAACATAAAGAATGTTCAAGCTATATTGCTTAAAGAGTGCAGTGATTCTACAATAGAATCTATTATACATCTTATGTTAAGTAGTACAGAGTATAAATCTCTTAAAGTAGGAGATCATGTTAAGCTTAGTCCACCATCATACCACGTTGGAAGTGAGTATGAGATTGATATACTTGATGACTTAGGATTATTACCTAAAGAACCAGGTTATGTTTATGGTATTGTCAAAGGTGATAGCTCTTGGAGTAACAAAGAACCTTTTGACCCATTTTATAGCAGAATCAAAGTAGATTGTTATTATCATTGTGGTGAAAAGAAAGTTAAACTCTATGAGCATGATATAAATCCTTTACACTGTGTCAAGGTAAGTAAGAGTACTATCTCTTATTTTAAACAAAGACCAGCAGCATACACTGTTGTTGATCCAATAACTATTAATCCATCATTATAATGCCTAAACTATCAATAGAACTAGTTAAATCTGAATACAGAAATTTCAGGACACAAACTGTACATGAACATTTTGGTCCATATATGAATGAAAAGTTTTCTATGGGTGATATTAAGCTACAAGGAGAGTTAGACAATAATGTTGCTCTTCTTAGGTTGCTTAAAGATCATGTACAAGAAAAGCTCTAGATATGGAATTGTTAAACATCAAGTGTTAACAGATCCAAATCTATCAATTCAAGCCAAGGGTTTGTATAGTATTTTATGTTGCTATGCAAACAAAAGCAGATTATGTTGGCCATCCATTAGCACATTAGCTGATGATGCTGACTCAAGTCAATCATCTATTAAAAGATGGATAAAAGAGTTAAAACAACATAAATATATCCAAAGAGTAGGCAGAAAGCTAACAATAAAATAAGACGTTAGCTATATGTATGCTCTTTAATTTTGAGTAAGAACTAAATTCATTTAATTATACTGAACCAATACAAGTTATATTATTATCTTTGACACAATAAAATAAAGAATGATAATACAACTTCCAAATGGCAGAATAATTGAGTGTTCATTAGAACAATACCTTTCACTTTCAGATGAAGAGTATAATGATCTAAATGGTCTTAGCTCAGCCTATACTAAAGAAGTTGGTAATCCATTTTACAACAGATTTTCAAATAACACAGGGAAAGCAGAAGAATCCGCAATAGAACATATTGAGGAACATGAACCAGCCCTTGATGAGATTGAAACCTTTGAAAAATTGGAAGACCCGTATTTTCACTCAGATGACAGCTAGTCATCAAACACTATTTTATTAATTTCAAAAACCTTTAAAAATGCAAAATCAAGTAAACATCATTGCTGATGACATGGGAAATGTTGTCCGCCAATCAAGTAGTAACTCAGAATATGGTTATGTAAGACTAACACAGAAAAGAGTAACCTTTGGAACAGGAGGTTGGGTTAAAAGCTCAAACGTCTCAACATTAATCCACGGTAAATTAGAAGATTTACAAGAAATGGATTTCAAAGCTAATGAAGCTTTAACAGGAAAGATTGTTATCAGAGAACAATTAGAGCCATTCAGTTCTAATGATCCTGACAGAGACTATAAATACGCAGGTGATACAGGTATCATATGTTGTGTTGATGGTCAACCTATTTATAGGAAAACATTCTTTGTACCTAATGTAACTGCAGAAGACATTTTGCTAGCACATACAAATGGTCAAGACATAAGAGAAGCTAATGGCAGCACTACTGCTGTTAAAATGAAAACAGCTAATACAGCTGAAGCTTTTGGAATCAACACTGAGTTAAGTGATGATACAAGTGATATAGAAGAAGTTACTGATGAAGTAACTGAAGAAGTAGAAGAAGATGAACTCGTTGAAGAGACATTTGAACTATAATAATTTCTGAAGAATGCAGTGGGTAGAGAGTGAAGTTTAGTAGCTCTCTACCTCTCATTTTTTAATCAAACACAATCACTAAATCATCAATTAAAATAAACAGTATGTTAACTCATGAACAAATCCAAAAACTAAAACTCAATGATCAAGAATCATTATTAAGCAAACGCATAGAGCGTTATGAATATCTAGGACTGTATGCAGAATATCAGCTACATCCACCTTCACTAATCAATTCATTTGAATATAGTAAACTAAATCCGTATCAACACTTTTTATTTAAACGTGTGTTACATGGTCTTAATGTTTATAAACCTGAAGAAGTTACAAAGCTTCATTGGGATAAACGTAGAAGAGTTACCAGAGTATGGAAACGTGGTCAAAAGGAAATTAACCGTTGGAAGCAAACACTATGCAATAAGAAAATAAATTCTTATCTTAGTAAAACTTTTACACATAGTCCTCTTGCTCAATACATTGCAAATATACCTGCTGATGAAACCTTAGATAGTTATAAGAATACTTTTACCTTTAAAGATTTAGGTATATCTTATGAAGATGTAATTCTAAAGTTTATGTCTTTAGGTTTACTACCAAGAAACTATTTTACTATTAAAACAATTGATAATGAAAAAAGTTTCAAGTAAAATGTCAAAGTTAAATACAGCCTATAGCAAATTGCGTAGGCAGTATTTAACAGACAAACCTATCTGTCATGCAAAGATTCATAAGTGTTCTTTGCATGCTACAGATATACATCACAAACATGGCCGTGGAATATATCACTTAGATACTACTACATGGCTACCTGTTTGTAGAAATTGTCATATGTGGATTGAAAACCACCCAGCTGAATCTTATGAATTAGGATTTTCAGGCTCAAGAACATAGTCATATGGTCCTGTAGCTCAACTGGATAGAGCAACAGCCTTCTAAGCTGTAGGTTCTAGGTTCAAGTCCTAGCAGGATCACTACTTAAATAATATTATGAAAACAGAACTCTCTAACAGAGAAATAGTACAAGCTGATGCTTTAGCAATAGCTAATAAATATAAAAGATGTGGGTTAGGTGTGTCTATGGGTGTAGGTAAAACAAGAATTGCTATACAACACCTCCAGAAACACTTTAATCAACTTATAGAAGTCTTGGTAGTAGTACCAAAACATTCAGTTACTCAATCATGGATTGATGAACTAGGTAAAATGGGACTAGAATCCCTTGTTAAGCATATAACTTTTACTACATACTTATCATTAAAGAAAAAAGATCCAAATGACTATGATATAGTATATTTAGATGAGTGTCATTCATTAAAATACTCTCATCAGTTATTCTTAGGTGTGTATACCGGAAGAATATTAGGTTTAACAGGAACACCACCAAGAGATAAACAATCAGAAAAAGGTGAGATGGTACAAAAGTATTGTCCTATTAAATATACATTTGATGTAGATAAAGCAACTGACTCAAATATATTAAATGATTATAAGATTGTGGTTCATGAATTAGAATTATCTAAATTACCCACTCTTAAGAAAAAGAATAAGAATGGTGGTCACTGGTACACTACAGAGCAAAAGGATTATGACTATGTAAACGGAAGGATTGCAGATGCACAAACTCAAAAGCAAATACAATTTGCTAGAATAATGCGTATGCGTGCCCTAATGGATTATACAAGTAAAGAGAGCTATGTCAAGAGTATACTTAAAAATATTGGTACTAAATGTATTGTATTTGCAAATACTCAGAAACAAGCAGACAAAATATGTAAGTATAGTTATCATTCTAAAAATCCAAAGTCAGAGGACAACTTAGAGTTATTCTCTGATGGCAGGATTAATCAATTATCATGTGTGTTACAATTATCAGAAGGTGTTTCAATAAAAGACCTTAAGTCTGGTGTAATTATGCATGCATATGGTAATGAAAGGAAAACAGCACAAAGGATTGGTAGGTTATTAAGACTCAATCCTAGTGAAACAGCTGTATGTCATATCCTGTGTTACAAAAATACACAAGATGCAACATGGGTTAAAACAGCTTTAAAATCTTTTGATCAAAATAAAATCAAATATTATAACCCACTAAATAGATGAAAATAATACCAATCATGTTCTTGTTAATACTATTATGGTTAACACAGAGCATACTAAACAAAAGAAAATAATTATGGGAAAAATGAAAGAGCTCTTCATGGAGCAACAACAAGACCTGGAGTACCGTGGGTCACATGATGCTATGATACATGGTCTAGCTAGAACAGCAATAGAAGAATATATAGAGGAAGGTGAAACACCCTGCCCAAATTGTAATAAACCTACATTATTACGTAATGAATCAAATGCTAAGTGCACTGAGTGTGCTCAAGAGTTTGTTTACGTTGATGGAGGAGCACTAAGATTTTTATAATGTTGACTTATCAATATGAACATGGAGATCTTACTATAGAGTTTCATTATGATTATGAACCGGGAGAACCAGAAGTACACACATATTCTAATGGTGATCCAGGGCATCCTGGCTCAGGACCAACTGTTTCTATATTATCTGCATGGTTTGTGCTAGCAGATATAAATAAACAGAAAGTAACAGTAGATATAATGCCTCTGTTACATGAAATGTATGATTTAGATTTAGATATAGTAGAAGAAGAAATAATAGAAAGTTATGAAAGATGATAATATTACAAGAAACATAAATGGTAGACAATATATATTTGACAATGGCAAGTGGGTTACACTCTATGGTGTAGAAATAGATCCACATGATCCAGATTATTTATCTTTCAGACCACTAAAGAGTAATTCAGATGATTAAACCAGAATGGAATTTTATGAGACAATATAGAAGTAATCAAGGACGTAGTCCAGAAGAAATGGAAAGAAAGTATAAAGGATGTGGAATGACATTAATTCTTTTCTTAATAGCAATAGTTGGAGCTTTAATATATAACATGATATGAAAGATCAGTTATTTGTACAAGCCACAATAAAAGAAGGTAAATTACACTTCCCTATAAAAGCCTTTGAAACTAAGTATAATAAGTTTCTTAAAGATATGCCAGAGGGTGCACGTATAGAATTATTTATAGGTGTGCAAGATGGTAAAGGCAGTAACCCGCAGTTAGCAAGGGTACATGCAATGATAAGAGAGATAGCTAATGAAATAGGCTATACATTTGAAGAAGCAAAACTACAAGTCAAGCGTAAAGCTGGCCTATGTTTTGTTAAAAACAATGTAGAGCACTGTAAGTCTTTTGGTAAATGTGATAAAGAAGAATTAAATCTGGCTATTCAAGCTTGTATTGAAATAGGAGACTTTAGTGGCATGCAATTAAGATAGGATCTTTTTTAGGTATATTCTTAAATGGTCCACAACTATTTAAAATAGTAAAGCATAAAATAAATAGTAGTAACCTCATTATTTAATTATTGTCATTGAGCTTTTTAATTCAGAAAGTTTAGCATTAATGTTTTGACCTTCAGCTAATGCAGTACCCAGATCTCTAATATCTTCTGTAGTAGCACTACTCTCAGTAATAATATCTAAACCTTGCTCAGTAGCTTTAAATTTCATTTGTTGAAGTAAAGACCAAAGAACATACAAATCACCTTCAAATTTATCTAATACAGGAAGGTCCTGAGTTTTTAAGTATTCTTGTTTTTCCTTATCAGTTTTTAATCCTGCATCTGCAATTTCCTTATCTATTTTAGATATTGTTACAAATTTATTAAATGATTCACCAATAGTTTCTATTTTATCATCTTGGGTAATCCAATCAGTTAAAATATTTTGAATACCAGATATATATGCAGTGGAACAAGAAATATCAGTTACATTCTTAGAAAAATCATAAGTAACGTAGGTTTGGAGTTTTTTATCTTCAGACATAATTAAAAAGTTTTATTAATCAAAGATACAAAATATTATGGAAAGTATTGAAATAGACATCACTAATTTACGTGAGTCACTAAATAATAAGCTAGTAGATAGTGGATGGGAAAAAATGTTATCACCCTATATAAATGGGTTAGACTTTGATCACATCATGAATACACTAGTAGCAAATGTTAATAGAGGCAGAAGATTTACACCTAGATTTAAAGATGTATTTAATGCATTTTATGAATGTCCTTATGATGATGTTAAAGTTGTTATAGTAGGTCAAGATCCATATCCTCAATTGGGATCAGCTGACGGAATAGCTTTTAGTTGTAGTAAAAAAGGTAAAGCTGAAAAGTCTTTACAATATATACTTAAAGCACTTGAAGATGAAGATGGAGATGTTGACTTAAAACGTTGGGCTAACCAGGGCGTGCTGTTAATTAATACAGCGTTTACTGTAGAAATTAATAAAATTGGCTCTCATTACCACATATGGAAACCATTTACAGAATACTTATTTGAAAATCTTAACAGACATAAAAAAAATACAGTGTTTATATTAATGGGTAAGAAAGCAGAAGAATGGCAAACATTGCTTCCTGATTGTAAGATTTTAAAATGTCCTCACCCAGCATCTGCAGCATACAGAGGTGGTGTTTGGGACAGCAAGAATGTTTTTAATGATGCAAATAGCATACTGGAAAATCAGGGTAAAACCATGATAAATTGGTAAATTATTGTATCTTTGTATAAACCAAATAAATTAACTTAAATGTCTAATAACCAACAAGATATAGATATAAAAGAGTTTAAAAAAAGCTTTTTTGTCAAGCATAATGTGCAGGTATTTGTCTTTACTCCTAGTGAACAAGAGTACCTAATTCCACTAGATGTTATACTAGAATGTGCACATAAAGCTTTTGTCACAAATCACCCTGAATTCAAATGGATTACATCCATGACTTCTAGGGTAAGACATAGAGAGTATCAAATATATTATCAAACTGCATCACATATTGCATGGTATTCTGGTCATAACAAAACCAGTATAAGTAAATCTGTTAATAGAACTCATGCATCTATTATTAATGCTATTAAAATGGTTGATAATGCATATTTTACTAAAAATAAGGCAGTATTAACTGCATATAAACAAATCTTAAAACTAATTATAGAAAATGTGGGAACTATTCCAGAAGATATTAAAAGAAAAATTGACTCCCAACCAAACGCTCATCTTGTTTGGGATGAAGAACAAAATCTCATTACCTCTAGCTAAACCTGAAGACAAGGAAGCACTACTAAACCTTGATTATTTAAACTTAGAGGATGGGGTATATAAACTAACACCAAAAGCAAAACTGTTTATGGTGAAACTAGATAATTATTTTATCAAAGCAAAGAAAAAGACTGATATACAACTTATGGGTAAAAACTTTGTAGATAGTATAAATACATATAGAGAAGTATTTCCTGCACAAAAACTACCAAGTGGTAAGCCTGCAAGAAATAATGTTAAAGCACTAGGAGAAGCATTTAGATGGTTCTTTGAAACTTATGATTATACCTGGGAAGATATAATGAAAGCTACTAGAATGTATGTAAATGAGTATAGAGATGCTCAGTATATGTATATGCAAACCAGCCAGTACTTTGTATGTAAACAAGATAAACATAGAGTCAAACACTCTACATTAGCAGACTATTGTGATATGATTCTAGAAGGAGTCAGCACAGAGGATGAACACTTTAAAGATAACGTAGTATGAAAAAAACATCAGACGCATGGGTTGGGCAGTATGCAGCATTTAATGAGGCACTTAAATATATGTTTAAGAGGTCAACAGGAGAAGAGAAATCTATATACACACCATGGCCTAAGTTTAATGATGCTGCTACTGATGGTTTAGAGTGGAATACTTTAACTGTAATTGGTGGAAGACCTGGTTCAGGTAAGACATTAATTAAAGATCAAATTATTAGAGAGTCTTTTGCTCTTAATCCTAATGACAAGTTTAGAGTTTTAGAATTTCAATTTGAGATGGTAGGTAGAACCTCAGCCATTAGAGAATTTAGTTCTATAACAGGTAAGACTTATAAAGAACTGTGTAGTGCAGGATCTGTATTAAGTAATGATACACTAAACACATGTCATTTATATGCTAAAGAAAGAGTAAAGCATCCAGTTGACATCATAAGTACACCTATGACTGTTAATCAGATGCGTGAGCAAATAGATGCCTATATGAATTTACATAAAGGAGTAAATACAATGATAACACTTGACCATACTATGTTAGTTAAGAGAGCACCTTATCAAAATAATACATTAGATATGTTATTTGAATTAGGTGAGTTCTTTACTCAATGTAAGAGAGATTATCCTTGTCTGTTTATTGCTTTGTCACAACTTAATAGGAATATAGACAACCCGGATAGGGCTATAGATGGTAAGTATGGTAACTATATACTTGA
>TARA_B110000046_G_scaffold73551_1_pt1 | contig 19741 bp, 18 predicted proteins | sample TARA_B110000046 | Tara Oceans TARA_B110000046 (sample SAMEA4397157) | marine metagenome | biome: Polar Biome; feature: [DCM] deep chlorophyll maximum layer (ENVO:01000326); material: water (ENVO:00002006), including particulate matter (ENVO:01000060) such as... | depth 40 m
AGGAAGAGGTTTATGGACTTAGCTATTTCTTCCAGACTTTTTCTAGGTATTAATTCTTTTTTATATAAGTTATTTAATCTTTCTTTTTTAATCCAATTCTCAGAAAAAACTGTTGAATAAAGACTAAAACCTTTAATGCTTAGATTCGGTCCTTTTAGAGTCATATTTGAGACAAATTTGTTCTGATGATAAAGACTCTTTATTTGAAGATCAGAAAAATTGAGACTAAATTCTTGAATTTCTAAAGAATGCAAATCTTTCTTTTTATTCTCAGGTCTCCAACTAGTTTGGAGGTTTTTTAAACTAAAACCAGTACTTTTCAAGTCAAACTTAATTTCACCCTTGTCCTGTGCTTCTAAAGGAAAAATTATGAGTGAAAATAGAAAAAAAAATAAAGATCTTATTCTTAAAAAATATGCACTCATTCTGAAAAAGCCAAATCGATTAATTCCGTGAGGTAATATTATTAAAATAATAGCTCTCCATTCATCTCGAATAACTTTCATTGTATATGTTCTTTGATAATCCTGATGTTCTTTATAAATTTTTTCTATTCTGTTCTCTCAGTCATGGTTCTATTTATTATACTATTTCATAAAATAGTGCCTAATTGATGAAATATTACTTACAAAATAAACTCTATTATCAAAAAATATGGAAGAAATAAGGAATCAAGTTTTTTTACGATTCTTTATATTAAATAGTTGTAAAAATTTAGTATTTTTCTTTGTTAAAATGTGGAACAATTTTGAATTTTTTAGATTAAAGACATAAAATGACGCTCAAAGATTGTATCGTCTATTCAACCGATTCTTTGAATAATGATTTTGAAACACCCGTTCCAGAAATAGCAACAGAACCTTTTCAACAAAACATACGTATTCATTTAGATCGTAAGGGTGGAGGTAAGGTTGTAAGTATTATAAAAGGTTTTATTGAACCTGAACATAAATTATCGAGTATTTGTAAAGAGCTTAAAAAAAAATGTGGAGTTGGTGGTACAGTAAAGAATAAAGAAATTTTAATACAAGGCAATAAAAGAGAAGTAATTCAAAAGCTATTACTCAATAGAGGTTACCAAGTTAAACTAAGTGGTGGTTAGTAAATGAAAATAAAAATTCAAAGTTTTTTAATAATAAGCATGATGTTTCTGACACTTTTTTCTTGTTCAGACACTTCAAGTGGTTCTTTTACAATGATTATGTCCGGAAGTGTTCACGGACAACTTGATCCATGTGGCTGAAAAAAAAATCCACTAGGCGGTCTGTCTAGAAGACTCACTAAAATAAATTCTTTGAGAGAAACTGGAATAGATCCATTAATTCTTGATGCTGGAGATCTTTTTTTTAGTACTTCCAAAATAACTAAAAATAATAAAAAATCTGAATTGTTTAGAGCGGAAGCTATAGTAGAGGGTTATAGTGAGATTGGTTGTGATGCAATAAATATTGGGCATTATGAGGTACTTAATGGACTGTCTTTTTTAAAAAAGATATCTGATAAGACAGAGATTCCATTTCTTTCGGCTAATTTAAAAAAATATAATACGGATGAGCTGATCTTTGAACCATTTAAAATTATTAATAAAGGTGGTCTAAATATTGGAATTATTGGATTGATGGATAATTTACCTGACACCTCTAAGTCGATGAAAATAGATAATTATTTAGAGGCCGGAAATAAGTATATTAAGTTGATCTTTAATGAAGTAGATGTAATAGTTCTGCTTGTAAATATTGAGAGAGGAAAGCAAGCAACCCTTGCGAAAGATTTTCCAGAGGCTGATTTTATTATTACCAGTGGTAGTACAAATATGACAAGATCAAATACTCCTCAAGAACAAGGTGGTCCATTAGTTTATTCATGTGGTAAACAAGGTAAATATCTATTGACTGTAGATGTAGGAATGAAGAACCCTGAAGAACCTTTTGTTGATGTTTCAGCTCAAGAAAAGAATATTAAACAAATTAATAAAAGATTTGAGAGGCTTCAAAAGAAAGATCCTGATAAATCACTTGAAGAAATTTATGCAGATCAAAGTAATGTTTTAAAACTAATAGATGGATATAAAACTGATATGATTGAAGCTGAGAAAGCTATTGAATCCGCTATAAACACCTTGGAGTATAAGAACATAGCCTTAAGTCGAAAAGTTCAAGACAATACGAAGATGCTTGACTTTGTAAACTCTTCTCTTTTAACATGTACAACTTTGGATAAAACACCTAAACCCAATCTACAGAAATCAAAATCTGATAGTAAAAAAAGAAATAAACTGAACTCTGGCCATTCTAACCATGATGGACATAATCATTAAAAAAATAATTGATAACTTAAATTGAAAATAAAAACGCAGATAATTTTTTTGATAACTATTCCTGTATTTATTGGAATAATTATTAATATTATAAAACCAGAGAGTCTTCCTTGGGCTGCTGAACCAATTCTATTGATAAAGAATCAAAAGGATTTATCTGCTATTCTTAGTGAACCTGAGATTAGAGAAATTGGACTTAGCGTAGCTTTTAATTTACATAATGATGGAACTTTATTTGTAGATGCCAGAGAAGAAGAATATATAAAAGAAGGTTTCATAACGGGCGCAATATATGATGATGATATTGAGGGCTTAGCTGCAAAAATTGATAGCTTAGTAGGTCTCGATCGTCCATTTGTTATTTATTGTAGCGATGATGATTGTGGGTCAAGTGAAGATCTTGCATACAATCTACAGGATTGGGGTTTCACGAATATACTTGTTTTTAAAGGAGGGTGGAAGATGTGGACAGAATCAGGCTACCAGGTACAAGAAAATGAATAAAATTCATCCTGTTATAGTATTATGCATGAGAGTTGTTCTTGGAATTGTTTTTCTAGTTGCAAGCTATCAGAAAATTTTAGACCCTCAGCAATTTGCAAGAGAAATATCTAATTATCATTTTATACCTTTAGGTCTAGAGAATGTAGTTGCAATTATTCTACCATGGATTGAAGTTTTTATTGGTCTTGGATTGATACTTGGAATAATGATTGACGGGTCATCACTTATTAGTGGTGTGCTACTGATTATGTTCAACTTACTTGTTATTCAAGCAATGATAAGAGGATTTAACATTGAATGTGGATGTGGTTTAAAAGAAGGGCAAATGGTTGGATGGCAGAAGCTCATGGAGAACATGACATTGCTTATAACATCATATATCATTTTCAATCAAAAAAATAGATCATTTCAACTTTTACCAAAAACTTCATTGTCTGAATAGATACATAATCATAATTTATAGTCCTGTAATTATTTAATAAAAATTTAAATGCGAGAGTAGCTCAGCTGGTAGAGCATCACCTTGCCAAGGTGGGGGTCGCGAGTTCGAATCTCGTCTCTCGCTCAAGAAAAAGCCTCTAGAAAGAGGCTTTTTTCTTAACTATTCTAATTTTAATCTTTACTATGCAAAAATACAAAACATTCTTCTTCTTTTTATTCCTAATTAGTTGTGATACCGATGAAGAGGCACCTTTACAGCCTACAAATATACGCGGTTATTATACGATGGCTCAATCTAACCCACGTATACACATGGCTTGGAATTACCCCATGGATGATGATATTCAAGAATACCATATATTTCGTTCCATTAATAATGGAGTCTCTTTCGATTACTTAGATAAGGTTTTTCATCCAAATAATTTTTACGAAGATACTTCTATTGCTTGGTTAGATGATTTTGGATATAAAATTAGAGCTAAAGATAATTCTGGAAATATTGGTAGTTTTTCCGATTCTATATTCATCAACTGTTTTAAGCCAGGTGGGAATTGGATGCTCTCACTTTTTGATTCTCTTTATATCTGTATTGACCCACTGAGCTATCAAACTCAAGAAATGTTCCAGGTTATCCTATCTAATAATTTAGAAACAGTAACTGATACGATTAAAATTATGGATTTTCCAAGTGTTCAATTAGATACAAACTCCTGGACTGCAAATGGATGGATGTATTTGACTTATATGACTTTGGAAATTTCGAGTGATAGTGTCAACTATGATACTGTAACATATTCAAATACAGTTGCTCCAGAATATTTTACAATTGAACTAAATAATCCAGCATTAGGTCTAATTTCATTTAGTTCAGATACTTATAATAATTTAGAATTAATGCATTCCCTAAAAGGATGCGATGGTGAAGCTTTATTTCCCTAAGAACCGGTGCCGCATTCTGAATTAGACAAGCTACTTTCTGTACTGATATCATTTATAGAAGTAATTGTAAAGCAGGTATTTAAACCTGATCCTATATCAAGCTCAAGTGTTAAACTAGTTTCTTCGAGAAGGAAAACATTATCTTTGTAAATTCTATAGGCTGCTGCTGCTTCAACAGACGTCCAATTTAATATCGCTGTAGTTCCTGTCACTGAAAGTGCTAGAACAGGAGGTGTTATTTGTGGTAATGAAGTTATTGTTAGTATGTTTGATAAAACTCCATTTGTACCCTCTGAATCAACAGCATTAATTGTGTACCCATAAGTTGTACTAAAATCTAAATCATTATCTGTGTATGTAAGTGCATTCCCGGTCCAGAGAACGATATCATTTCTTTTAATTTCATATGCTGTGGAATTATTTACTGCGCTCCAAGTCAAAATTATATTATCGTAATTTAAAATATTATTAAAAGATTCTGGTGCCGATAAAATAGGGATACCACATATCTCTTCCGATTGATTACCTTCAATATTGAAGGAGTTAACAGGGGCAATTTTATAACAATATTCTAAACCGCCTTCAGCGCTATCCACATACGATTGATTTGATATTTCAATCAAAAAAGAATCATCTCTATAAACCTTATATGTTGAGGCATTATATGGGGCATCCCATGACAAGAATATTGATTCTTCAGATGAAGTGAGATTTAAATTCGTGATAGAAATGTCATATTCATTTTGAATTGTTACATAAATTGGTTGAGCTTCAGTTATATTCCCCGATGGATCTATGGCTGTCATTCGAATGATGTGATTTGAGTTATTTGGTAAGTTATATGTATTCCATAATGCTGTGAAAGGAGTGTCTGTTAATGTTGCGATTAGACTATCATTTATAAAATATTGAATTTCCTCGATTGATACATTATCTGTCGCAAAACCTGTAATCAAAACTGTATCACTAACGACTTGGCTTGATAAGGGTGATAAGATAGAGGCAAAAGGAGGAGAGGTATCATTCTCAGGTGTATCATCATTATTAACAGTAACAACAATTGGATTTAAGTCTACTTCATTATCACCATAATCCGATATTGATACAAAAAGAACATATTCCAAATCTTCTTCCTCTAAAACTGTATTCCAATCATAAATAAAAGGTTCCTGAGCATCGGAAAAAACAAGCATTCCATTAATAAAGAAATCTGCTTTTTCTACTCCAATATTATCATCTGTGGATATTTGTATTTCAATATTTCCTTGAACTTCTTGACCTGCATAAGGGTATGAAATAAATCCTGAAGGTGGAATATTATCTTCATTATTTACTGTAACTGTAATAGGTTGTGTTTGAGTCTCATTTCCACTTGTATCAAAAGCTTTAACATACCAAACATGCTGACTTTCTTCATCAGCTATTAATGTATTCCAATCATAATTAAATGGTGCCGTAGTAACTGTATTCTCTAAAATATAATTATGATAAAATTCAACTCTTTCAATATTAATATTATCAGAAGCTAAAGTTCCAATACTGACTATTCCTGAAACGGTTTGATTCCCTGCTGGCTCATAAATGACAATGGTAGGAGGAATAATATCAGGTTCATTGATATTATTAACATAAACACTTACAGGGAAAAGTGATGTTGTATTACCTGATGAGTCCGTTAAGTTGACATTGATAATGTGATTAGCATCTTCTATCTCGTTAACAGTATTCCATGAATAAAGATAGGGTTGTATTGAATCTTTCATAACCAATGTACCATCAATTATAAAATCGACAAAGCCCATTTGAACATCATCAAAAGCATTAACTTCAATATCAACAACATCTGAAACAGATGCGGCAGATGCAGGGTTTATAATTGTTCCTGTTGGAGGAATATTATCATATGGCTCATTATTATCAATTAAAATATTTATCGGTCCTAAAGTTATCTGATTAGTATTGTTATCGATAACGTGAGCATGAATGGTGTAAACTATGTCATCCACTTCATCTACTGTATCCCAAATATATCTATATGGAGGTTCAGTGAACGTATTAATAGAATCACCATCGATAAATAGAATGACAGAAGAGACTTCTTCATTATCATTTGCTTCTAAAATTATTGTAATCTCACCACTTAGAGTTTGCCCAGTAAAAGGGAAAATTATTGCACCCGTTGGAGGAGAATTATCGAGGTTATCAACAGTCACTCTTAGAGTGTTTGTGTAGTTAATATTGCCTTGATGGTCAATTGCCTTTGCGCGTATAGTATGTGAAGCGTCTTCTTCGAAGTTTGTGGTAACCCATTGAAAAATAAATGGACCTTCTTTACTTGAATGTACAATTGAATCATTTAAATAAATTTGGACGGTATCTAATTCAACATTATCAAATGCATATGCAGTAATAAGAACGGTATCGGATAGAATTGACTGGTCTGCAGGGTAAGTAATTGTTAAAGTTGGAGGGATAGTATCATCATCTGCAGGAACATCAAATAGTGGTCCTTCACAACTCATAAACAACAATAAAGAGAGTAAGAAATATAATTTAATTCGAGACATGATATTAATTATCAACTGTTACAAGAATTGGTTGTAAAATAATAGTATGCTCAAAATTATCAGTAATAGTAGAGGACAGTGTGTACTGACTATTCTCTAATTCTGTTGTATTCCAGATGTAGTTAAATGGTGCGGAGGAGTCTATGGAAACTTGTTCTCCATTTATAAAAAAGAGAACATTACTTATTCCATAATCATCTTCAGCTAGAACGGTAAAATTGACTTCACCACTAACCGTTTGCCCCGAAAAAGGGTTTGAAATTGTACCTATTGGCGGCGTTATATCATTTATATCATTATCAATGAAAACACTCAACGGTGGTGCATAAAATAAATTCCCAAAATCATCAGATATGATTGCACTTATAACATAATTTTCATCATCGAGCTCATCTCGAGTATCCCAATTATAAGAGAATGGAAATGTCAATAAAGTATCTCTAATTAGTCCATCGATAGATAACTCTATTTGATTTACACCAATATTATCTTCTGCTTGGATTTGAATTATAACTTGACCATTTAATTCTTGACCTGGAATTGGGTTCAGTATCTGTCCTGACGGAGGAACATTATCTAAATTATTAACATAAACGGCTATCGGTTGAGCGAGGGTAGAATTGTATTCATTATCATAGCCAATAACAGCTATGATGTGTTCCATATCGTCTAGCTCAAGATTAGTATTCCAATTATGAATATAGGGTGCAATACTATCAATGTTATCTAAGACTCCATTGATATGGAATTCAACATATTTAATCCCTGAGTCATCATTTGCAAGAACTTCTATAGGCACTATTCCTGACACATTTTGACCAGCTGCAGGCTCCATTATTAATACGCTAGGAGGGGAGTTGTCATTTATGGGGTCATTATTTACGACTACTGAAATAGGGTTAAGAGGAGTCTCATTACCCGTTAGGTCAATTAGTATTACACTAATAGTATGTTCCATGTCTTCACTTTCATTTAATGTATCCCATACATAGTTATACGGTGCATTTTCTAAAGTAGTTATGTAAATACCATCAATAGATAATTCAACTTCTCCCATGGCTCTATTATCCGACGCACTTATAATTATTTGAACATCTCCACTTACATTTAGACCTGCTGGTGGGCTTACAATAGATCCAGTCGGAGGAGTAATATCATTTTGTATACCATTATCCACTAAAACACTAATAGGAGGTATAATTGTGATATTATTATTATTATCTCGAACATTAGCATGTAATGAATAATAATCCCCACTTTGTTCTAAGCTAGTATTCCATGGGAATTCAAATGTTGAAGAATTTTCAGTTGGTAAGATGTATCCTTGAAGAATATTGTTTACAAAATAACTTACATATTGAATGCCTCTATTATCTGTTGCAATAACAGTAATATTTATTAATCCACTGATGTATTGCCCCGCAAATGGACTTAGAAAGAAGGCGCTGGGTGCTTCATTATCAATATTGTCAACAAAGCTGCGAATTGGTGCTGAGGCATATTTGTTTTGACTATAGTCGTATGCGACTACGGATATGTAATGAAACTCATCTTCTTCATAAGTTTTAACAAGTGTCTCATTGATCATTTCGGTTTGATCTGTATTCCAAACATATTTATATATACTGTTATCAGATGTTGAGTCTTTTTCGATACGCTGTTGATTAATAAACAGTACAACTGAGTCTATTCCCTCATTATCATTTGCTCGTACTTCAATAATGATTGTCTCTGAAACAGGCTCACCGTCGATAGGAAACACGATAAGAGCTTGAGGAGGTGATGTGTCCGGTTCAGGAATCGTATATGGGTCATCAGTACAGGAATAGCTAGTTAGTAAAAAACTAATTAGTCCTATAATTAAAAAAATATTCTTCCACTTTTTCATAACATAAATATACGAATCTTTTTAACCAATTATTGATAAGAGCTTTTTAACAATAAAGTTATTTTTAAACTTATCTTTCACAAGCTGTTTAAAAGAAAAAATACGCATATTTCTTCCAAAAATTGCTTCTTGATAAACAGGTGTAAAGTAAAACATATTTTTTCTTTTCAGATAATCATAAGACATAGAGATAAGTACTGAAGCTGGCAAAGCAGATGTTAATGACTCGTATGTCACGCCTGTATCTTTCATACCTATTATTTGAACTTTGGGTATTAAATCGTTATAATTATCCCATATTTGAGGAGTAAATCGTCTTTCGGAGTCCCATTTTAATAAAAGGTCTAAAGATGTTAAAAACAATATGGGATAGTAAGAATAATGAAACCCTCTTTTAACGGCGTGTTTTAAAATTGAAAAATCAGTATCGATTCTTTGAATACTGAGCATGTTTAAATACTGAGACTTTTTAATACTTGTTTTTACAAAAATCTCAGGATTTATCATATCCTTATTAAACTGAATATCTACATATTCAATAGTATCACCAGCAATAGTGAAAATTCTTCCAGTTGTATTTTGAATTCTTCTTAAGTTCTCTTCAAAGCTCCAGCTGTAGTGGAAAACTCTATTAAAATCATTATATGCATAATAAACATCCTTCAACTTTATTGAATCTCTATCAACAGAATCTCTAGGAATTAAATAAAGATATTCATATCCAATTGAATCAATAAAGCCTTCTCGAGTGTTTCCATCATGATCTACAACCATATGATTAACATCTTTTTCAGATGACTCTGAAAATAAAATTGAAAAAGTAAAAAGGATTATACACCAGATTTGTTTCATAGGCTTAAATTAAGGACCCTTTATGAAGAGTCAAATTCAAGTATTCATATTATTAATCTTTTTGTTTGGTCATGGTTTTTTGATTGCTCAACCAAAATTAAGCGTTGATTTTGGCGTCGGATTTTATGAACCGACACTAACAGGTTTTGACCAAAATGAGAATGTTCAATTCCCGACAAAAACTGTATTTAATCGTAATGTCATGATTAACTGGGGGATTTATTATGAGTTTTTTAATAATGCTCGTATTGGGTACAACTCATTCACATCATTTGAAATTGGTAAAAATGTTTTACTTATTAATTCAGAAGCCGCATTCACAAGATCTATTAAATATAGAATGTTCCCAATTGAAACATATTTTAGATGGAAACCTAAAATTGAGCTCAACTTTACATTGGCTCCGATTTGGGGAAGAGGTAGGATTGAATTAGATACTACACCTGGAGATAAAGAAGAAGATTGGGATTATGTTATTACTAGTTTTGGTGGTGATGCAACTCAAATTACGGATATGGGTGCTACTGATGCCATGCTCAATGATTGGCTCGGTTATTCTAGTATTTTGGGCTTAAGATATTATTTGTCTTCAAGAATGGCAATTGATATCAAAGGTGGCTTTATGAATAACTTTTATAATGAAGAAAACTGGAGAGTTCAGAGGCAAAAAGTCAATGGACCTATAATGAAAATTGATGATTTACCCATATTCTCTTTGAAGTTTGTTTATGGTCTTCGATGAGATATCTTAAAGTTGTAGTTTTTTCTTTTTGTTTAATCTTTAGTCAAAACGTTGATCAAAAACCGATATCACCCTGTAAAGATCCTTTAATTACACTTGCAGAAGAGGAAGGTATCAAGGCAATCCCTTTAAGAGATATTAGAAGGTTTAAAAAACTATTGGAAGACTGTGAAAGACAGGGTGAAAAAAAACGAATGGAGAGATTGGTCTATAATGACTGGCAGAGAGACTATGAAAAAGCAAAAAAAATGCAATCTTGGAGCTCTACTCATGCAATGTGTGTGTTCGTTTCGTTTGCTTATTTTTTTGCAGGACAAGCTCTAGCGACTGATCCGGGTAAGTAAATAGTTTTATATTTTTTAACATATTTATTTTTTATGTTAAGACTCTAATTTTTGACCTTTATTTTTAAAATCTGTAAATATTTTTCGGGAAACAATAATGATTAAAAACTTTATTACTTTTATTGCTTTAATTCTAATTAGTTGCGGTGGAAATGAAAAAAGTAGCACAAGAAATGTAAAGCTAGATAAAAAAGTTTGGTCAAAAGACTTAAATACTAATGCGGAAGATGGTGGTTATGGGTTTGAAAAGTTAGCTAAAGATTTAGGCTTCACCACTTATGTTTGGAATGAAAAAATAGACAAAACATATTTTGGAGATCCAAAAGCAAAAAAAGGTGGAACATTAGATTACATTCATTCTTTATTTCCTCGAACAATGAGGATTATAGGACAAAACTCCAGTCAAGTACTAAACAGTCGGACTATTTCTGCACTGTGCTACGAAGGGTTGCTAAGCCAGCATCCGACAACATTAGATTTTATTCCATCGCTAGCCTCGCATTGGTTTATATCTGAAGATAAAATGCTTTTTAAATTTAGAATAAACCCAGACGCTCGCTGGTGGGATGGTAACCCTGTTACAGCAGCAGATGTTATTGCAACCTGGGACTTGAGGATGGATGAAACTATTTTATCACCAGCAGAACAAATTACATACGGAAAATTTGAAAGACCTGTTGCGGAATCAAAGTATATTGTATCTGTGAGAGCGAATTCGATTAATTGGCGTAATTTTTTATACTTTGCGACAATGGCACTTCACCCTAACCATATTTTAAAAGACCTTGATGGAACAGCATTCCTCGAAGAATATGCTTTCTCTGTAATACCCGGGACTGGACCGTATATCATTCGTGAAGAAAATATAAAAAATCAAGAGTCTTATACTTTCGAAAGAAGAAATGATTATTGGGATAAAGAAAGTGCTTTTAATCGATACAAATTCAATTTTGAAAAAATTAAAGTATCGGCCGTTAAAGACAATGACGCGCTCCAATATGAAAAATTTAAAAAGGGAGAGCAAGATTTATTTAACGTCAACAGATCCAGACGCTGGATCGAAGAAACGGACTTTGATGCAACTCAAAAAGGTTGGATGAAAAAGCAGAGAATCTTTTCTGAAAAGCCCGCAGGAACTTCAGGCTATTATTTTAACATGAGAGAGTGGCCATTTGATGATCAAAGAGTTCGTTACGCTTTTTGTTATCTTTATGATAGAGAAAAAATGAATCGCGAGATGTATTACAACGAATATGGTATGATGAATTCATTGTATTCTGGCACAGTATATGAGAATCAAAACAATAACCCCTTTGCCTATGCCCCTGATAAAGCTATTGAACTTCTTAATGAAGCTGGTTACACAAAAAGAAATAATGATGGTTGGCTTGTCCATGAAGAAACAGGTAAAATACTTTCTTTTGAAATAAGTATTCAGAAAACTAGCGCATACATGGTAACTCCCGTACAACAAATGTTTAAAGAGTATGGAATGGACATGCAAATTAAATTTATCGATTATAACACAATGATTAAAAATATAAATGCCAGAAATTTTAAAGTATGTGTACTGGCATATTCTGGGCTTATATATCCAAACCCAGAAGGTTCCCTCCGCTCAGAGTTAGCAGATCAAAATGATAATAATAATGTTTGGGGCTTCAAAAGCGATCGAGTTGATGTACTCTTAGATGAATATGATATTTGTTTTGATCAGGGAAGACGTATCGAAATTATTCAAGAAATTGATGGAATATTTAGCGATGTTCATCCAATTGCATTTAGCATTGCCAGAAATTATTCAAGGATGATGTGGTGGGACAAATTTGGTTATCCAGAATGGATGCTATCGCGTTATGTTGGAGAGTTCTGGGATGCTTTTTATTACTGGTGGATTGATGATGTAAAAGAAGAAACGCTTAAAGTAGCAATGGATCAAGATAAAGAATTGCCTTTGCTTGATATAGATATGAAATATTGGCCAAAATACTTGCTCGAAAATAATTAGAATTAAATTTGAATAGTTAATTCATGGCCACTTATTTTTTAAGAAGATTATTACTTATGATTCCAACTTTCTTGGGGTCTACTGTTTTAGTTTTTATTATTTTGCAGATGGCGCCAGGTGGACCAATTGAACAAATAATGCTTCAAATGCAAATGGGTGGAGCATTAGGTGTTGAAGGAGGAGGAGGTGCTTCGTCCTCTATTACTGATGAAGGTATGTCACTACCTCCCGAAGCTTTAAAAGAATTAGAAAGATTTTATGGGTTTGATAAACCTATTTATCAGCGGTACTTAATTTGGTTAGGTGTATGGCCAAGAGAAATAAAACATCGAGATTTTACTATTCCAGTTAATCAGTCATCTTTTGAAAAAAGAGTTGGTAAAAAAGATGGACAAATTTGGAAAGTCGATATTTCTCTTCTAGAAGGTAATAAGCTAATTGTTACAGAGAAAAATCAAAGCACTAAATCTCTCTGGCATGCAAAAGTTGAAGAGATAGACAAGAATGGAGGGCTGAATGGAGTCATCTTTCAAAAAGAATTTTCAGGGATCCTAACTGGTAATTTAGGAAAGTCATACACATACTTACAGCCGGTCACTGAAGTGATGAAACCTCGATTCAAAATCTCTTTATTCTTTGGTTTAACGGGTATTTTAATTTCTTATTTAATTTGTATCCCTCTAGGCATTCGAAAAGCATTGAGCCATGGTTCTGTATTCGACTTCGGTTCGAGTGTTGCTATCTTTATCGCATACTCAATTCCTGGATGGGCATTAGGAGGTGTTCTCCTCGTATTATTTGGAGGTGGGAGCTTTTTAGATATTTTCCCTCTTGGTGGCTTTCGAAGTCCTTCTGAAATATGGGATACCTTAACGCCTTTTCAAAAAATTATAGACCAAATTCATCATATGATTCTACCTGTCATCGCTTGGACGATTGGAAGCTTTGCTACGATGACTGTACTTATGAAAAACAGTCTAATGGAGAATTTAAGCCAGGATTATATTAGAACTGCATTTGCTAAGGGTTTAAGTGAAAAAAGAGTTATTTGGTTGCATGCAATGAGAAATAGTTTGATACCAATAGCATCAGGTATTGGGCATATACTGGGTGTTGTGATTGCAGGGTCTTACTTTATAGAGAGAATGTTTAATATTGACGGCTTTGGTCGACTGGCCTATGAGGCAATTCTATCGAGAGATTATCCCATTACGCTAGGGTTTTTAGTTATCGTCGTTTTATTACGACTAATCGGTAATATCATTTCAGATCTAGCTCTTGCGCTTGTAGATCCTAGAATAAGATTTAAATAATATCACTTTATGATTGATAAAGAAAAAAACACTTCAATATTTCAGAAAAGATGGCAAAAATTTAAATCTCTCAGAAGAGGTTATTATTCTTTAATTATTCTTTCTACTTTTTACATTTTATCTTTTCTTCTACCAGTTATTATCAATAATAAGGCACTCATCGTAAAATATGACAGTGATTATTATTTCCCTATTTTAAGTGGTTATATTCCTGGTAAAACCTTTGGGCAAGATGTTCCAGGTGAAGCTAAATATAGAATTCTAAAACAAAGCTTTTCCGATGAAGATTCAGGTAATTGGCTCATTATGCCTCTATACCCATATTCACCATTTGAGGATATTACATCTGAAGGTAATAAAATGTATGAATCTCCTTCATCAAAACACTGGCTTGGTACGGATAATACAGGTCGAGATGTTTTTGCTCGGTTATGCTATGCTTTTAATATTTCAATTTCCTTTGCATTATTATTAACGGTCCTTAATTACGTATTTGGAATATTGATAGGTGGTTGCATGGGGTATTACGGGGGCAAATTCGATCTCTTTTTTCAAAGACTCATTGAAATTTGGTCTAGTCTTCCAATGTTGTTTGTAATTATCATTATTTCCTCAATACTAAAACCTTCATTTTTTCTGTTGATCGGAATTTATACACTCGTTAATTGGATAAGTATGACCTATCTAATGCGTGCTGAGTTTTATCGTGAAAAATCAAAAGATTATGTCGCTGCGGCATTAAGTATGGGACAATCAGATTTTAAAGTTATGTTCAAACATATTCTCCCTAATTCTTTAGTTCCTGTTATAACTTATTTTCCTTTTTCAGTTGTTGCAGGAATTTCGGCTTTAGTCGGCCTTGATTATCTTGGGTTTGGGCTAGCACCTCCAACTCCATCATGGGGACAGATGTTAGATGTTGGATTGCAAAATATTAGTAAGTGGTGGATGGTCTTTTCTCCAGTTGCTGCTCAGTTTTTAACGTTACTATCTATTGTCTTTATTGGAGAAGGTGTAAGAGAAGCTTTTGATCCTAAAGTGTATTCGAGATTAAGATGAGTAAAAATAAACTTTTTGAAATAAAGAATTTAAAAACCTTTTTTTATACTGAAGCAGGAACTGTTAAAGCTGTTAATGACGTCTCTTTTGATATTTATAAAGACGAGGTCCTTGGAATTGTTGGTGAATCTGGATCCGGTAAATCGGTTACTTCTCTATCCATCAATAGACTTATCCCAAATCCTCCTGGTGAGATTGTTAGTGGTGAAATTCATTATAATGGCAAAAACTTACTAGATCTCAGCTACGATGAAATGAGACATTATAGAGGTAAACATATCTCTATGATATTCCAAGAACCTATGACTTCATTGAATCCTGTTTTAAGAATACAAACTCAAATGAATGAAATCCTCATTAAACATGATGGTCTTAGTAAAGAAGAAGCTACATTGAAAAGTATTGAAATGTTAAAGGCCGTAGGCATCCCTGAGCCAGAAAGAAGAATCTATAATTATCCTCATGAATTTTCGGGTGGTATGAGACAGCGTATAATGATTGCTATGTCTCTTCAGTGTAACCCGGCTTTATTAATTGCCGATGAGCCAACAACAGCACTTGATGTAACAATTCAAGCTCAGATACTAGATCTAATGATGGATCTCAAAGATAAAAGAAAGGATGCAGCCATTTTACTTATCACACATGATCTTGCTGTCATTGCAGAAACATGTGATCGAGTAATTGTTATGTACGGCGGAGTGATACATGAAATTGCAACCGTTCATGAATTATTCAAGAATCCAATACATCCCTATACTAAAGCATTAATGGAATCTATTCCTAAAATGGATAGTTCTTTGAAGCGTTTAAAAACATTGAAAGGAATGGTGCCTTCAATTTTAGAGTTAGGGGACCAATGTAAACTTTGTTCCAGATTTGATCCCGATGAATGTGCTTGTGGTGGGACAAAAGTTGAGCCTGAATTAGTAGAAATAGAAAAAGACCACTTTGTAAGGATAAATTTGGATATCTTGAAAAATGAGTAAAGAAAAACCAATATTAAGAGTTAGGGGTCTGACTGTAGACTTTCCTTTCTTTGGTGGTATTTTGCAAAGAAAAGTTGGATCTGTTCATGCTGTGAAGAATGTGAGCTTTGACTTAATAAAAGGAGAAACACTCGGAATAGTAGGAGAGTCAGGATCGGGTAAGTCAACACTTGGCAATGCTATATTGAATGTACTTCGTTTGACTTCTCCTGAAGTTCAAATCTCTGGTAATGTTTCACTTGTACTTGAATCCGAAGAAGTTGAGTTTCTACATTTATCTAGAAAAAAAATAAAACCATACAGAAAGCATATTCAAATGATCTTTCAGGATCCTTATTCTTCTTTAAACCCTCGAATGCTAGTTAAAGATATTATTCAAGAGCCTCTTGATATAAATACATCATTTAGTCAAAATGAAAAAAAAGAGAAGGTTGAATGGCTACTCGATAAAGTCGGACTTACGATTGAACAATCAAATAGATACCCACATGAATTTTCAGGTGGGCAGAGGCAAAGAATTGCAATAGCGCGTTCTTTAGCAACGGACCCTAAAGTTATTATAGCAGATGAGTCTGTTTCTGCACTAGATGTCTCTATTCAAGCTCAAATTATTAATTTAATGATGGATCTTCAAGAAGAACTAAATCTTTCAATTATTTTCATTGCTCATGATTTATCTGTTGTTAAGCACATCTCAAATAGAGTTGGAGTCATGTATGCCGGTGAATTGGTAGAGATCAATAAAACAGATAATATATTCAACAAACCGGAACATGATTATACGAAAGAATTACTGCGAGCTATTCCTCAACCTGATCCTGCTGGAAGGGAAGAAAGAAAGAAAAAACGAATTTCTTTGAACAAATAATAAATTTATAATTGTTTAATAAAAAGGTTATTTAATGAAATACCACGACATGCACTATGAGAGGATCGACGTATCCGAAAAAAGAAAAATTATGCAAACTTGGGTCGACGAGTTTTCAAAAACAGATCAGTTTGAAGAACAAATAAAAATTTTAAAAGATGTTGATCAGCTTAGTCGAGAATATCAGACATACGAATCTATTGCTGATTTAAATTTTAGTAGAAATATCAATGATCAAAAAGCGAAAGAAGAAAAAGAATATTATGATCAGATTAGTCCTGATATGCAAGAAATCTTCAATAAATTAGATAAAGCTATAAATAGTTCACCGTTTAAAGAAAAATTAACAAAAAAGTGGGGAAAAACATTTATAGAAAAAATTGAATTAGACCTGAAAATATTTGATCCAAGTATCAAAGATCTATTAAATAAAGAAACGGATCTTTGTAATGAATACACGAAGTTAACCGCAGGTGCTAAAATTGATTTTGAAGGTAAATCATATAATCTTGCTGGTTTAGGACCTTTTCACTCAAACCAAGATCGAGAAACAAGAAAAAAATCATATCAAGCTCGATTTAAATGGTTTGAACATAACTCAAATGACTTGGATCTTATTTATGATAAATTGGTAAAGGTGCGTCATCAAATAGCCACTACATTAGGATATGATAATTTTATAGAGTTAGGCTATTACAGAATGGGTCGTTCTGACTATGGTCCCAAAGAGGTTTCTAATTTTAGAAAACAAATTGTTGATCACGTTGTACCAATCGTTGGTGAAATTCAAAAAAAGAAAAAAGATATCCTTGGTCTTGATGCACTTTATTTTTACGATGGAATTAATTTTAAAGATGGAGATCCAACTCCCAAAGGAACGCCAGAAGAACTTGTTAAAAAAGCACAGGAAATGTATCATGAGCTTTCTTCCGAAACAGGGGAGTTCTTTGACATGATGGTAAATGAAGATTTAATGGATTTAGTGAATAGAGATGGCAAAAGACCAGGTGGGTTTTGCACTTCATTCCCTAAATACGACAGACCTTATATCTTTTCAAATTTTAATGGAACGGATCATGACATTACAGTGTTAACGCACGAAGCAGGTCATGCTTTTCAATGCTATTCTAGTCGTCATCAACCATTAGTCTCTTATCTATGGCCAACAATGGAAGCAGCTGAAATACATTCTATGAGTATGGAATTTTTTACATGGCCTTGGATGGATAAATTTTTCAAAGAAGAAACGGAACGTTTTAAATACAAACATATTTCAGGAAGTTTATCTTTCTTACCATATGGAGCATGTGTTGATCATTTTCAACATTGGGTCTATGAGAATGTAAATGCGACTCCAAAAGAAAGAAACCAAAAGTGGCTAGAGCTAGAATCTAAATATTTACCAAACAGGGACTATGATGAATTAGATTTTCCTAAATCAGGTGGTATCTGGCAAGGGCAGCTACACATTTATCAGATGCCTTTTTATTATATAGATTATACCCTTGCTCAAACGTGTGCATTTCAATTCTGGGCAAAAAGTGAAGAGAATAGAGAAGAGGCTTGGGAAGATTACCTTAGACTTTGTAAAGCTGGGGGGAGTCTTTCTTTTACTAAACTAGTTGATCTAGCAAAACTTAAATCACCTTTTGATGATGGATGTTTAGAGTCTGTTGTCAAAAATGTTAAAAATTGGCTCGAATCAATAGATGTTCAAAAACTGTAGAAACCTTTTTTTCTTTGCAATAGTATATTTTTTGGAAAGTAATCTGATCAGCAGAGAACCAGATGTTTTAAGTCAATTTGTAGAAAATCACTTACTTATAGTCGAAAGTAAAATGAAAGACAGTCCGACTCTATGGTTAGATGTCAGAGAAGGATATTTAAGAAATAAAACAGTTTATTTATCTGAAGTTGTAATGGATAGTCTTGATGAAGAATTAACTGGATATCATGCTGCAATTAGACATTTACCCAAAATAGACTCTCTTCGACAAGAATCATTAACACCCTTTGAAGTTGAATTTGATTTTGTGATTGAAAAAAAACCAAACTTTAGCAAAAACTATTTTTCCTCATCAATAAAATGATCTGGATCTAGATCAAGTTCTTTAAAAATCATTTTCGATATTTCTTCTGCTGCAAGGTCATCATTGAAACCATCTTCAATTAGAGCATTAAATGCCTCTATAAGTACTGCAGCTGATTCTTCTTCAGAAAAAATATTATCAAGGACGGTACCCGGTACTTTAAAGTCCCGAAGTCGTTTATATAAATTTAGACGTTTAATATTCATATCTTAACTTATAATTAATAATTAATTCAAAAAAACGGAATTGTTAGAACGAAAACATGTTATAAATTTAGATAATACTTTTACCAATTTTATGGCGTCGTACCCAAGTGGTTTAAGGGACCAGTTTGCAAAACTGTCATTCGCCGGTTCGAATCCGGCCGACGCCTCGTGAATTTGCCCGGGTGGTGGAATTGGTAGACACTATGGACTTAAAATCCATTGTCCGTAAGGACGTGCCGGTTCGAGTCCGGCCCCGGGTACTGACGAGAAAAAGCGAATAACGCTCATGTAAGTTCTTTTAGAAAGGACTTGCCGTAACCATATGTAGACAAAAAGCTCTCTTGTTTTCGTGTTGTGGTGTTGTATTCATTTGTATTTGACTTTTTCAAATAATGAGAATTGGATAATTTCGTCAGCATTACTTGGCTCAATTTTTTCTACCAGTATCTCATTTAGATCTTGATCTTTAAGCCATAGTTGCAAACCTTTCTTTAACTTATCTAATGTGAGTTCAGTTGGCTTTATATCTAAATAAGGATACAAACCAAGAGTTCCATTATTCATTACTCTATCAGCGATTAATTCAGGCTTATTAATACCAAGTTTGATTATAA
>TARA_B110000046_G_scaffold40089_1_pt1 | contig 19653 bp, 14 predicted proteins | sample TARA_B110000046 | Tara Oceans TARA_B110000046 (sample SAMEA4397157) | marine metagenome | biome: Polar Biome; feature: [DCM] deep chlorophyll maximum layer (ENVO:01000326); material: water (ENVO:00002006), including particulate matter (ENVO:01000060) such as... | depth 40 m
AACAAAACAAAACGCTCCCACAATCTTCTAGAAACTTCTGTAAAAGGCGATTTTAAAATAACTGTTTTACGAGGTTCTTTCTTTTTTAAGTTTAAAAGAACATTTAATACTTTATCGGTTGGTCTGGACAACCAATTTACTTCCACATTATATTGGTACTTTTTGTCAGCTAAAATTCTTGCGCCAAAAGCAGATAATTTCAAGATTGCAGGTCCACTCATTCCCCAATGTGTAATCAACAAAGGCCCAGAAGCTTCTAATTTTGTGTTTGCAATTTTCACAGTTGCATTAGGCACAGAAGTTCCTAATAAATCGACCAACCTTTTATCATTAATATTAAAAGTAAACAAAGAAGGTACTGGATCTATAATAGAATGATCTAAAGTTTCACACAACTCCCAAACTTTCTTAGAACTTCCGGCAGCAATGACTAATTTATCCGCTTCAAAAGTTTTCTCTTTTGTTCTGATGATCCATTTATTCTCTTGTTGGTTTACAGAATTTACACCACAGTTTGTTAACACTTTAATATTCAAATTATCAACAGCATTTTGAAAACAATCTATAATTGCTTGACTTGTATTTGCTTCAGGAAAAACACGATTATCATCCTCTATTTTTAAAGGAACTCCTCTATTATCAAACCATTCAAAAGTATCTCCTGTCATGAATTGATGAAAAGGACCCAACAATTCTTTCTCTCCTCTTGGATAAAACTTAACCAATTCTTTTGGCTCAAAACACGCATGTGTTACATTGCATCTTCCGCCTCCAGATATTTTTACTTTTTGTAAAACATCTTTCCCTTTTTCAAGAATCGTAATATCTAATTCAGGGTTATTTTCTTTTGCATTTATAGCCGTAAAATACCCTGCTGCTCCACCTCCAATAATTATTACTTTTTTCATTTCTTATGTTATCTGTTCGAGTGATTCTGGTTTTTTATCAGAATATTTTCGATAAATATTTATTAAAATCATCATGATACAAATTTATTTTATTCTTTAATAAATTATCTCGGTATTACATTTCGTTATAAAATCATTTGATGATACCTCAAAACAGTTTCAAATCCTTTATTTTTAAAATACCCAGGTGTTGACGGGTTTCCTGATACTAAAACAAAATCGCCTCCCCAAGCACCTAAACTTTTTATTTCTCCAAAATAATCTGGAAATAACTTTTCTTTTACGGGCTTTAATTTAATAATTGAACTGATAATTCTTTCATGCTCAATAATTAACCTATCAAAATCTTGTAATGATCTTGCATTTAAAAACGCATCAGAAATCGCTGAAATCATTTCTACTTCTTTTTCAATATGCTGTTTACTTTCTCTAAACTTTGCAATTCCCTCTTTAGAATCTTGTTTCTTATTTAAATGAACGAAAAACAAATTTTCTTTAAAAGTTGGATTGAATTTCACCTGTTTAACTTTTGGTTTTTTGTCTTCTATTTGATAAAAAATAGGCGTATCATTTTGTGCACACGCAATATCATAACCACTTCCTTTAAAGGAATTCCACAATAATTTAAAAGCATCTACTTTGGCCCAAGAAGCAATAGAATTTATTAAGGTTGATGAACTTCCTAGCCCCCAATTTCTGGGGAAAGATAATGTCGTTTTTACAACAAATCCGTTTTTTGATTCAAGAAAACTAGGATTCATTCTTTTTGCTTCTTTTAAAATCCCTAGCAACGTTTCTGCTATCAGTTCTGCATTTCCTTCATTACTAGAATTAAATTTACAATTTACTAATCGTAATTTTTGTAAATCAAAAGTAGCTTCAAACCAACATTCGCCAGAACTTGTAAAGCTTCCCCAAATAATTTGTGGCTCTTTTATTTTCTCTACAACTAAATCTTGACCAAACTTCGTAGGAATAGCCAAAGATTTTGCGCCATCTAAAACGAGGTATTCACCTGTTAATAAAAGTTTTCCGTTTGAGTAAAAATTCATTATCGCAAATTAAACTGTTTAAAATGATGCGTAAAATGTTTTACTTGAAACATCTTCCAATACTCAAAATCTAGTGTACCAAAAAATGGGTGAATGACTGTCCTACTTTTATCATACTTAAAGACTTTTACAAATATTTCAATTTGATAAACTAAATCTCCAATTGCTTCTTCAATAGAGTTAAATTTTAAATCAGAAGGTTCCTCCGCTAAAAAAGAAGCTTTAAAACCTATTTGCAATTCGTTTTCTGTATCTAAAAATGGTTTTCTACGAGCCGTTTTTTCATCAGAGACAAAAACACTGACATCCCAATTTCCATTAGCAATCTGAGTTACAGCACTTAAATGCTCTATCATTTGTTGCGCTTTCATCAACCCAAAAATAGGTTTTGAATTTTTATTTAATTTAGATAATTGTGTTCTTAGGATATGTTCATCTAAAAAATTGACCCAATGTATTTTAGGTGTTCTTAAAGAATTTAATTTTTCTACAACTGCAGAATGCGTCACTGTTCTTTTATCAAAATAACCTGTAACGATCTCTTTTTCTATATCATTTGCGTCAAATTGATTTAAGATGTTTTGCAAATGCATTTTCATATGTCCATGCTGAATTCCTTTTGTAGTTAAAGCTCTTAAAGCTGCAAAATTTTGTGCTAAACCCGCTGCAGCCATAATTTGCATCAAAGTTCTTGCAGATGGTTTTTGTAACATTTCTAAAGATAATTTTGCCATTGGATGCAAAGCTGTCAATCCGCCAACGGTTCCTAAAGCTAAAGGAATTTCTATCCAAAATTTAAAAATACCGTCTTTAATTTCACAATGAGATAAACTTGAATACTGCCCAGATCTTGAAGCATAAGAATGGGCACCAGCTTCTACAGCTCTAAAATCATTACCTGTTGCTAAAACTACAGCATCAATTCCGTTCATAATTCCTTTATTATGAGTCACTGCTCTATAAGGTTCTATTTCTGCAATTTTTACTGCCTGCTGAAATTTTTCTGCAAACTTCTGAGGATCTTCACCTCCTAATTCTGAAATCTTACAACTCACTTCTGCACTCACCAAACATTCTGGAATATAATTCGATAAGATACTCATCACAACTTCTATATCTGATCTTTCAAACTTTTTTGCAATCGCTTCTAAGCAAGAATTTATAAAATTTGCTCCCATTGAGTCTTTCGTTTCAAAGGTTACATGCAATTGATAATAGTTTGAAAGTTTATCTGTTTTATCAACTAATTTAATGTCTAAAATTCCGCCTCCGCGTTTTTCCATATTTTTGGTAATGGAAGCAGTTGAAGCAAATAATTCAGTTTTATTTTGATTGAAATAATTTTTAAGCTCGGCTTTATCTCCCGCATACATGAAATGAACTTGGCCAATTTTCGTTGTGCCAATTACTTTCGTTTTAAAACCTCCTCTTGTACTCCAAAATTTACCTACCAAAGAAGCTGCAGCAACCACTGAACTTTCTTCGACAACCATAGGAATTACATATTCTCTATCATTAATTAGAAAATTCGGTGCTACACCATAAGGCATATAAAAATTAGAAATTGTGTTTTCTATAAAATCATCATGTAATTGTTGTAGATCGTTATCAACATTCCAATATTGTTTTATAATATTTACAGTATCGGATTGATTGTGAAAGTAATTTTTTGTTAACCAAGCTATTTTTTCTTCTTTGGTAAACTTCGAAAAACCAGATATAATTTTACTCATTTATGTGTCTATGAACTATAATCAACAAATATAATTGAAACCTTTCTAAAAATGTGATATAATCAAGATTTATCCCTTTTACAACTATTTTTTGCGGATTTTTACGTAAACTTGGCAAACTTATTATCAAATACAAGATTTATAATGACAAAAGGGTTCCTTTTAATAACTATTCTAATATTATTTAGTTGCAAAGAATTTGCACAAACAAATTCGACCCAAACAGCAACCAAAGAAGAGATTACATTAGAAAAAATTTGGAATGGAACTTTTTCTCCAGAGAGAATGAACTCTTTAAATTCTATGAATGGAGATTTTTATTCTTTATTAAATTCTGATAGAGAAACAAAATCTGTAACCGAAGATAAATACAGTTAACTAAATCAATAAAAATAAAAGGATAAACTTATGTCAGATACTACTATTAAATTACCACATCAAAAAGAGCTATTTGGTCATCCAGTTGGCTTGTATGTATTATTTTTCACAGAAATGTGGGAACGTTTTTCCTATTATGGAATGCGCTCAATATTAGTAATTTATATGATTGCAAAAGCAACAAGTGAAAACGGTCCTGGACTAGGTTGGACAGATCTTGAAGCTTACCAATTATATGGGTGGTATGTAATGCTAGTATACCTTGTCTCAATTCCAGGAGGAATATTAGCTGATAAAGTATTAGGTCAAAAAAAGACAGTAATGTTAGGTGCTATACTTTTATCTATAGGTCACGGAATATTAGCAGTTGAAGCAAATTGGGCATTTTTTACCGGATTAGGATTTATTATTATTGGTGTTGGGTGTTTAAAACCTAATATTTCTACTATGGTTGGTGGACTTTATAAAAAAGGGGATATAAGAAGAGATAAAGGGTTTAGTATCTTCTATATTGGAATAAATTTAGGTTCTTTACTTGCTACAAGTTTTATTGGATTAGTTGTTGCAAAATGGGGATGGCACGCAGGTTTTGGTCTTGCGGGGATCGCAATGATAATTGGTTTATTAGTATATATTTGGGGACAAAAATTCATTACACATGTAGGGAATAAAATTACAGCAGAAGATCAAAAAAATGATGTTTCAATCGGGAAACTATTTGGAAACATATTCAAATCTCCTTTACATCTAGGAATAATGACCGTATTATTAATACTGTCTATTTATTTTGGATATACTAAAGAAGGTGTTGATCATTGGGGTTATGGAGCACTCTTTGTTTTTTTATCTTTTGTCATTGGCCTTCTAATGATGATATACAAAGACTTAGATTCTCAAGTAATGAAAGATAGATTCTTAGTACTTTTATTATCATTTCTATTAGTAGTTGTTTTTTGGGGAGCATTTGAACAAGCCGGAGGATTAATGAGTGTTTATACTGAAACAAAAACTGATAGAATGTTATTTGGCTATTTAATCCCAACACCAATGTTTCAAGGATTAAACGCAGGTTTTATTATTTTATTAGCCGTTTGGATTGCAAATATTTGGGCAAAAAGAAAGCTTAAAAATAAAGAGGCTTCTTCATTATTTAAAATGGCAACAGGAACCATTATAATGGGATTAGGTTTTGTTTTTATGATTCTTGCTGTTAGAGAATATGACGCAAATGGAAGTTCAGGAATGCAGTGGTTAATACTTGCTTATTTATTCCATACTATTGGTGAATTATCCTCATCACCTGTATCCTTGTCTTTTGTCACAAAATTAGCACCTGTAAAATACGCTTCTTTAATGATGGGGTTATATTTTGCAGCAACTGGTCTTGGTGGTAAAGTTGCAGGAATTTTAGGTGAAAAATCAGCTGAGTTTGGTGAGTATACAATTTTTACTGGAATTGTTATTTTTACTGTGATTTTCGGACTTCTAGTAATTGCATTACTAAAACCATTAAAGCGCTTAACCCATGGAGCTGAAGATAATGAAGTTGAAATGAACAATAACGAAACAAAAGGTTTCGAATTAGCCGATAACTAAAATAAAAATATATTTAAAACCTCATAAATTCAATTTTATGAGGTTTTCTATTTTAATTGCATTACCTAAAACATTACTTTATGAATACTGATATAGAAAATTTATTTAAAGACAAAGTCCTAGGACATCCAACAGGACTTTTTGTGTTATTTTTCACTGAAATGTGGGAACGTTTTTCCTATTATGGAATGCGAGCACTTCTTGTAATGTTTTTTACCGCCTCTCTACTAGATGGTGGATGGGGATGGCCGCGAGAACATGCCTATGCAATTTTTGGAACTTACACTTCATTGGTATACTTATCTACATTATTAGGTGGTTATTTTGCTGACAAGAAGATTGGATATCGCTATGCAGTAGCTATTGGTGCACTGCTAATGACACTGGGTCATGGAGCCATGGCTATTGAAACGCCCTTTTTCATATATATGGGTTTAACCTTATTGGTTTTTGGAAGTGGTTTTTTTAAGCCAAACATGACTTCTATTATCTCAGAGATGTACAAAGGTAAAGATGAGAAAAAAGACGGTGCCTACACTATTTTTTATATGGGTGTAAATGCTGGTGCTTTTTTGGGGATTTTATTGTGCGGATATCTTGGTGAACAAGTAGGATGGCGATGGGGATTTGGTTTAGCAGGTATTTTTATGTTATTTGGTTTGCTTCAGTTTTGGTTTGCTCAAAATATCTTTGGTGAGATTGGAAAAAAGCCATTGAAAATTGATGTAGCTAAAGTGCAAATAAGTGCTGATGAACCTAAATTAAATCCATTTACATCTCTTCAATTAGCTCTTATAGGAATAGCAGGGGCTTTAGGACTTTCATGGATCCTAAATGATCCCGTTGCTAAAATATCTGAAGGTGATTATAATTTATTTGACTTTAGTTTATTTGGAATGGAAGGGTCTAATCTTGCGATTCTTTCGTCCTTAGGAATCTTCTTACTACTATTGTTTATTAGAATACCAAAATATGATAAAATAACACGCGACCGAATGATTGCTGTCATATTCTTTGCCTTTATTACGATTTTCTTTTGGGCAATTTTTGAACAAGCACCTAGTTCGTTAACCATTTTTGCGAGAGATTATACACAAAGAGTCCTTGAAGGTAACTCTGCTTTTATTTTTAAGATTGTGAATTCTATGATGACTATTATTCCATTAGGAATTATTACCTGGGTATTGTGGTTATTGTTTAAGAAAACTTTTTCTAAATATGCCCTTTCAAATATATTTTCAGCCATTAGTTTTATTATTATTTGGGGGATCGCTATTTGGATGTTATCGATTGAATTTGGTAAAGAAGTTGCTGAAGTAACAGCCTCTTGGTTTGGAGTTTTAAATTCTTTGTTTATTATTGCCTTTGCACCATTATTTTCTAAATGGTGGGAAAGTAAATACAATCCTAACGCAAATATGAAATACGCCATTGGAATGGTCTTATTAGGAATAGGAATGGCCTGTGTGGCTATAGGCGCTTCTTCTATAGAACCAGGTGCTAAAACTGCATCTGTTAGTATGATATGGTTGATATTAGTTTACTTTTTTCATACTATGGGAGAATTGTGTATTTCACCCGTTGCACTATCTTATGTTAGTAAATTAGTGCCAGGCAGAATGATTGCCATGATGTTTGGTATTTGGTATTTAGCTGTAGCTATTGGAATGAAGTTAGCGGGTGTATTCGGTGAGGCTTCAGAAGGGATTGCTCAATCTGAAGGTTTAAGTTACTTCTTCTGGTTATTAACTGCTGTAGCTGTTGGACTTGGTGTTATATCTGCATTGCTTTATCCTGTAATAAAAAAACTAATGCATGGGGTTCGCTAAAAATAATTAAAAAAAAGCATATGATGGGCATAATTTTTGGCACCTATGTTCTTTTTGTAAATTTGACCCATCAATTACAACATATAAAATATGAAAAAAATAATCTTCCTTATAGCAATCATCGCTTTTAGCGTCAAGATAAAAGCACAAGAAATAAATTGGGTTTCTTTAAACAATGCTTTAGAGCTTCAGAAAGAAACCCCTAAAAAAATAATGATAGATGTATACACAAATTGGTGTGGACCTTGTAAACTTTTAGACAAAAAAACATTTCACAATAAAGATGTTGTCGCTTTTGTAAATAAAAATTATTATGCTGTTAAATTTAATGGTGAAGGAAATGAAAGCGTAAATTATAAAGGAAAATCTTATGGCAATCCTAATTATGATAAAAACAAGGCAAATAAAAGAAACAGCGCTCATGAGTTTGCTAATTCCATGAGAATAAATGCATACCCAACAATTGCCTTTTTAAATGAAAAAGGAGATTTTATTTTTCCTTTAAAAGGTTTTCATGACGCGCAACAACTCGAGTTTTATCTTAAACTATTTATGGATAATAAACATAGAGCTTTAAAGAGTCAGAAGGAATTTGACGCCTACTACAATGCTTTTAAACCAGCATTTAAAACTGATTAATTCTTATTTTTACTAATCATATAGACTCCATTTTACCTGTGTAATAAAATGTAGTTAAACACATATGCTAATAATACAATTTTAGATTATATAAATAAAAAATTTATAAAGTAAAATAGCTTTGTGATTTTTATAGGAAGATATATCAAAACATTACTAAATTTGTTTTTTATGAAATATCTTTCTTTCTTCTTTTTATTCCTAATTACAATTCATCATTCATTTGCCCAAAAACTGGAAGGCAAAGCTGTCGATAGCAGAAATTCTATTGGATTGATGAATGTTAAAATAACCAATTCGGATAGTACTTATACAACATTAACTGATTTGCATGGAAATTTTTCACTTCCTAAACCTGATACCTATACTTTTTTTATAGAAAACTACACATCTAAAACCAAATACTTAAATGATGTGCCATTTCATATCATGGAACTTTCACTTTTAAGAGAAAATTTAAACGAAATAATAATCACTTCAAATAATTTTCAGCGTAAACTAAACTCATTATCCTCAGCGATTACCGTCATCAATTCTTATGAAATTAACAGTCATAGTAATGTTAACATCGCACCGATATTAAATACGGTTCCAGGTGTGTATATGCATAACGGAACATTAACAACGAATAGAATAACAATACGCGGAATAGGTTCTAGAAATTTATACGGAACGAGTAAAATTAGAGCTTACTACGAAGACATTCCACTTACCAACGGTTCTGGAGCCTCAACAATTGAGGATATTGAAATGAGCACCTTGGGCCGAATAGAAGTCATAAAAGGGCCATCCTCGAGTATTTATGGAGCGGGATTAGGAGGAACTATTCAATTAATACCAAATAAAGGATTATTCACAAATAGATCTATAAATTCAAAGTACACTTTTGGATCTTATGGTTTGCAAAAACACGTATTACAAGCGAACTTAGGTAGTCAAAAAAACAAAGCTAAACTCACCTATTCGAATCTTCATAGTGATGGTTATAGAAAGAATAACAAAACGGATAGACAAACGATAACAATCGCATCAAAACATTTTATTAATGAATCTAATGTAATCACATTATTGGGAAGTTATATCGATTTAAAGGCATTTATTCCAAGTTCCATTAATGAGGATAGTTATTTAAACGATCCTACATCCGCTGCATTTACTTGGGGAAGATCAAAAGGATTTAAAGATTATAAAAAAAGATTATTTGGTATCTCTTGGGAGCATATTTACAATGACTATACAAAACAAAAAACAAGTGTATTTACCTCATTTTTAAACTCTTATGAACCTCGCCCTTTTAATATTTTAAAAGAAAACACAAAAGGAGTCGGATTGCGAACTAGACTTATCTCTAAAACAAAATTATTCAATAAATCACTTAATTGGATACTTGGCGGTGAACTATTTAAGGATTCAAACTTATACCAAACCTATAAAAATGTATACAACGACTTTCCTCCAGAGGTAGGATCTGTTGAAGGAAATTTACTTTCTGATTTTAAAGAAAAACGAAGTTATATGAACCTGTTTTTTGACTCAAACTTTCAGCTATCTAAAAACATCATAGCAACTTTCGGATTTAATATAAATGCGACTTCATATACATTAAACGACTTGTTTATAAACGATGATATTGGGCTTTCGGGTGATTATAATTTTAATACTATTCTTTCTCCAAAATTTGGACTAACGCATCAATTAACTGCACATTCAATTTTATATTCTTCTATAAGTCATGGCTTCTCTCCTCCTTCATTAGAAGAAACGTTGTTACCTGATGGATTAATAAATACAAATATTAAACCTGAAAGTGGCTGGAACTATGAAATTGGCAGTCGTGGAACTATTTTAAACAATATACTTCATTATGATGTAGCAATTTATAAAATGGTAGTAAAAGATTTGCTTGTTGCTAGACGAACTTCAGATGATCAATATATTGGAGTTAATGCTGGAAAAACAACTTATAATGGTGTTGAATTAGGTTTAAAATATAGTTTGCTAAATAAAGAAAATCTAAAAATTTATGGGAGTAATGCTCTTTCGTATAATGATTTTAAATTCGATACATTTATAAATGATACTGAAGATCATTCTGGAAATGACTTAACTGGAGTCCCTAAATTCACATTAAACTCTAGCCTAAATTTTGATGCCAAATTTGGACTATATGGTCTAATAAGCTACAATTATATAGGTCAAATACCCCTCAGAGATGACAATACTATTTATTCAGAAAGTTACCAATTGGTAAATTCAAAGATTGGTTATAAATCAAAGAATTCAAAAAAACTTCAGTTTGATGTTTTTATTGGGCTTAATAATATATTTGATGAAAAATATGCTTCTATGTTATTAATTAATGCAGGTAGTTTTGGAGGGAATGCACCCAGATATTATTATCCTGGCGAACCGAGTAATTATTATATTGGCACTGCTATTAAATATCGCTTTAACTAAAGATAAAATACTACTTGGTCATTGAACCTTTAAAAACTTTATCAGTATTCTCAACAGGCATCTTCATATAACTTCTTGATTTCCGCTTTTCCATTATCTCAAGTTGAGCTTCTCCAAACGAAGTGGTATCTCCTTCAAAAATAACACGCCATATTTTACCTTCTTTAGATTCAGAAATGTATAAAGAACCATCAGGTCCTTCCGCTAATCCCATTGGTCTGTATTTTGCATCTTGCATAGACACAATAGTGTCAGCACCTGTAAAACCATCAGCAAATACTTCCCATTTCTTTGTTGGTTTTCCATTTTCAAAAGGAATAAAAGCTACTATATACCCAGCTTGTGGATAAGGTGTTCGGTTTACTGAGCCATGAAATGCCACAAAAGCGCCTTTTTTGTAACGTGCTGGAAACTGACTGCCTTTATAAAACAATAAATCGTTTGGTGCCCAATGCGCAGGCAATCCCATTAATGGATCCGTATATCCATTGGCTACTTTAATACCATCTCCCCCGTATTCAGGTGCTAGCATTCTTTTTTCTTTAAAGTGGTCATAATAGGTATATGGCCAACCAAAATCGTCTCCTTCTTTTATTTTCATAAATTCTTCAGCTGGTAAAACAGTGTTTTGCCATTCGCTAAAATATTGTGGTGCTCGCGTGTTTAAATAATCTCTTCCATGATTTATAGCATACAAACTATTGTCTTCGTCATTCCATGACATTCCTACAATACTTCTTAATCCTGTTGCAAATCGCTTTCCTTCTGATTTTTTTTGATTTAACTTGTCTTCGTCAAATTTCCAAATACCCGCAAGAATATTTAATTGGGTACAAGGGTATTCGCCATTAATAATCTCAGTAGGTTTTCTTCCTGGTTTATGCTCTTCACATGCATTCGTTGGTGCACTGAAGGTTACGTACATACCTCCATTATTATCAAAAGCAAGTGATTTCGCATTGTGCCATCTAATTGGATAAGGATCTTTAACTAATATTTCAGGTTTTCCTTCAGGTATTAATTTATTCGGTGTTAATTTTTGCCTATAAATCACCAATTCCGAACTAAAATACAAGTATTCTTTATGAATTCGCATCTCGGTTGCAAATCTCCCGTCGTTTGGATAATCTCCAAATCGTTCAATAATATCTGCTTTACCGTCACCATTGGTATCTCTTAATGCAACATTGCCCTTATCTCCATCGCTAGTGCGTAATTTCACATATATATCGCCATTGGTATTCACTGCTAGATGTCTACTTTCTCCAACGCCATTAGTCACAACCAGGGCTCCAAATCCTTGAGGCAAAAACAAACCGCCATTATCTGTATCGGTATTCGGAATAACTAATGAATTATCCCTTTGGCAATTAACTAAAAACAGAACAAGAAAGATAAGTACGACGTTTTTTAATTGCATTCAATTTATTTTAATGGTTATTGCAAATATATTTTATATTTTTTTGTCAATAAAATAATAAGTAAAGTATTTACTATTCAGATTAATTGGCTAGGTACTAGTATAAATTTTGTTTGATCATTATAGGATCTTTAAAACGTTTCATAAAATATTACTTCATAATATAAGCGCCGTTTTCACCTGTATAATAGAAAGGAATTTTCTCTTTTTCACAAACAATTCGCCATCTACTTACATAACTTTTGTAATTGCTACCATCTGCAATAATTTGTTTTGGCTGCATGGTTTTTATCAATCTTTCCAAATTTATTTTAGGGGAATACTGCAACACAATAATTGGGTTTTTTAAGGTATTAAGTTGATAAACGCCTAAGCTATCAATCAATAAAAGATGTTCCTCTTCAAATTTAAAAATAGCAGATTTTTGAGTTTTAAAATGTTGAGCTACATTTTCTCCAATTCTATACGAAGTCATTAAATTAGATTTTTTGATGTCTAAACTATCTAAATTATGATAGACTAAAAGATCTTCTCCTGCTCTAATTCCTAAAACTGAACTTCTACTTTTATGAAAAACAATAAACCCTGTCTTTGTTTTCTTTTGATATGTTTCAAACACAAAAATACTTTGAAAAATTACGATTGAGATTAAAAAATATATCATTTTTTTTAATGAGCTTTCCATCAAAAAACGAACTAAAAAAATGATAGATATATAGGAAGCGATCATCATTAAGAAGGATAACGAAATGTCTTTGAATAAAAATTGTTCTTGAAGAGAAATCCAACGCACAAAATGGTTCATTTGTGCAATTATAAATCCGTAAAAAGCACCTAAAAATTCAGGTAAAAAACCAATTAATGAAAGAAAAATAATTACAATTCCGCCAATTAAAATAGCCCCTAAAAAAGGAATGATGATTAAATTAGACATCCAAAACAATCCTGGAAATTGATGAAAATAATACAAACTCAGAGGTAATATACCTGCTTGAGCAGCAAAAGAAACAGTTAGCAATTGCCAAAATTTATCAACTATTTTTAGTTTTGGGTTCCAAAAAGCATACAATATAGGTTGCACCCAAATGATGCCAAAAACAGCTAAATAACTTAATTGAAAACCAACATCAAACAAGAACATCGGTTTTACAATCAACAAGAAAAACATCGATGCTATTAAAGAAAATTCTATTATGTTTTTTCGCCGAAAAGACAAACCAATTGCTAAAAAAGTAAACATAGTTACGGCTCTTACAACAGAGGCTGAAAGTCCTGCTACAAAAGCAAACATCCAAAGGAATAGAACCACTAAAATAGTTTTAATCAACTTTCCTTTTCTCAGTCTTTCTAGAGGTTTAAAAAGCCAATTTAAAATGAGTAAAATAATACCCACATGTAAACCAGAAACTGCTAAAATATGAATTGCTCCTGCGCTTGAATAATCTGCAATTAATTGTTTCGAAATATCTTGTCTTTGGCCTAATAGCAATGCATTTAAAACGGCTAATTCATCTGGCTTAAAATTATGCTTCTTGAGGGATTCTTGAATTATACTTCTAAATTTCGCTGATATCCCTTGTAAAGAAAAACCCTGAGAACCTAATCTTTTAAATTGTTCATTTACTAAAAACAATTGTTGCTGAATTCCTTGTTTTACTAAATAGTTTTTATAGTTAAATTGGTGTGGATTTAATGGGGCATTTAATTCTTGAAAGCTTGGGTTTACATACAGTAATTCATCAACATTTAAAGGCTTTACTAAACTGTCTTTTGTAATATTCAATAATACTTTTCCCTTCGTTTTTACACTATCAACTTGTACAATCGACACGGTATACTTATCATTAAAAAGACCTGATTTTAGAACTTTATCAACTTTTAAAACTACAATAGAATTTTCACCTACATAATTTTGATAATAGCTTTTATAATGAACATCATTATTAAAATAGACTGCAGAAATACCTATCAAATAGAACAAAATAAAAGATAAAAGAGTAATTGTTTTCTTATGCTTCAGAATAATTAAGAAAACAGAAATAACGGCAACTAAAATAAGAAATTTAAGAAATCCAAATTTCCAAAACTGATGATTGAATTGTGCGTAAATTCCTAAAAATAGGAGTAACACAAAGTGGAAGGGCAAATAATTAAGTAACCTTTTCATAGCGAAATAAAGTTACAACAATATTATTAGAAAAATTAAAGTCCTTTTTTCACTTTCATAAAAGCTATATCCCCGTATTTTTATAATAATGAAGAAATAATTATGCCTTTAAATTTTCAGTAATCAATTTTGCAGTTTTTTCGGAAGCACCCTTTCCTCCTAATTTTTTCTCTAGTTCAAAATATGCTAAAAACAATTTATCACGATAATCTTCATCTAAAATTTTAACAAGCTCCTTTTTTAGATTTGCTTTTGTAAAATCATTCTGAATTAGCTCTGTTACCACTTCTTTATTCATGATTAAATTGACCAACGAAATAAATTTTAAAGTGATAATTCTTTTTGCAATTTGATAGGAGATATTTCCTCCTTTATAACAAACTACCTGTGGCACTTTAAACAAAGCCGTTTCTAAAGTTGCAGTTCCTGAAGCGACTAATGCAGCATTAGAAACGCTTAATAAATCGTATGTTTTATTATTGATAAAACTCACTTTTCTGCTACCAATTATTTCTTGATAAAAAGAAAATTCTTGACTTGGGGCACCTGCGATTACAAATTCATACGATGTAAAATCATCAACCAAAGACAACATTACAGACAACATTTTTGTAATTTCTTGCTTTCTACTCCCTGGCAATAAAGCAATAATTCGTTTGTCGCTTAGATGATGCTCTTTACGAAATTGAGCTACATCAACTTGTTTTCGATCAGCAATTGCATCAATTAAAGGATGGCCAACAAAATGTACTTTATAATCGTGCTTTTCGTAAAATTCTTTCTCAAAAGGAAGAATTACAAACATTTTATCTACGTCTCTTTTTATGTCTTTAACTCTACCTGCTCTACTTGCCCAAACTTGTGGAGAAATATAATAATTAGTTCTAAAATCTTGTTGTTTTGCCCATTTTGCAACTCTTAAATTAAAGCCAGAATTATCTATAAAAACAAGAACATCTGGCTGATATTGGGCAATATCTTTTTTACAAAGTTTTAAGAAACCGATTACTTTCGATAGGTTTTTTAACACTTCGAAAAAACCCATAAAAGCTCTTTCTTTATAATGACTAACTAAAGTTCCGCCAACTTCTTGCATTAAATCTCCACCCCAAAATCTAATATCTGCATTTGTATCTTCTTTATACAATGCTTTCATTAAATTAGAACCATGTAAATCTCCCGAAGCTTCTCCTGCAATAATGTAATATTTCATTTAGAAAAACTTTAAAATTAATGTTGTTAGGGCGACTAAAATTGTACCAAATAAAACTCCTTTTGCTCTATTATCTTGTTTTTTTTTGATAAAAGTAAAGAATACAAATAAATTAGGAATTGCAGCTAACGACAATACTTTTCCGAACAAACCTCCTTCACTAATCATTTTCAAAGTATCCTTAAAACTGTACATAGAAAAATATTCAAGATACAAGAAAATTCCTGCTGCAGTTGCAAAGAGAGAAATTAAAACACCAATAAGAATGTCTTTTTTTAGAGTTCCCAAGAGTTTAATTTTTGAATCATATGATGTGCCGTTAAATCAAACTGAACTGGTACAATTGAAACATATCCGTTTTCTAATGCATAGATATCAGTATCTTGCCCTTTATCTTTATTAATAAATTCACCAGAAAGCCAATAATATTCTTTTCCAAAAGGACTTTTACGTTTGTCAAAATTCTCTTTCCAAACACCATTCGCTTGTCTGCAAATTTTAACTCCTTTTATTTCTTCTTTTTTTAAACTAGGTATATTTACGTTTAGCACAATTCCTTCTGGCAAACCATTTAATAACGTATTTAAGGCAATATTTCTCACAAATTCTTCTGCAGGTATAAAATCTGCATGCCACTTAAAATCTAATAAAGAAAAACCAATTGCAGGGACCCCTTCTATTCCGGCTTCAATTGCAGCGCTCATAGTACCTGAATAAATAACATTTATAGAAGAATTTGATCCATGGTTTATTCCTGAAACACATAAATCAGGTTTTTTATTTAGGATCTCACTAATCGCCATTTTTACACAATCTGCAGGAGTTCCTGAACAGGTATATTCTAATTGCGGACCATCATCAATCGTAATAGCATTGCAGGTTAACACATTGTCAATGGTAATTGCATGTCCCATTCCACTTTGTGGACTATCAGGAGCAACCACTACAACTTCTCCAATTTTATTCATTATTTTGATAAGTGCTCTAATACCCGGAGCAGTAATCCCATCATCATTTGTTATTAAAATTAATGGTTTTTCTTGCATTCTTGTAGTTTTAGATACAAATGTAATTTATTTAAACGATTTTCTTTTTAACATTTTGTAAAGAATAAATCCGTCTAAAATTATGTAACATTGTATTGCTATATTTTCTGTTTTTTGATCACACTCTAGGAACATAAAACAAAAAAAAATAGCTTTTAAAATTCTTCTAGGAATTTTAAAAAAAAGGAAACAGCTATTTAAAAATTTGGCGCTATTTTAGTAGCTGAAAATTAAAAAGTAATAAAAGAATAAAGTTAACGACGAAAGGTTTATGAACATCAAATTTAAGTTTAGTACTGCATTAATAGCATTTGCCTTAATAGTAAATAGTTTTGCAACAAATGCATCGGATAAAAACACACTTCCTGATCCAGAGAAAGATAAAGTTCTAATTCTAGTGTTAAAAAATATTTTAACCCGTGGCCATTTTGTTGTTAAAGAGATGAATGACGAGTTTTCTGAACAAGTTTTTAACTCTTTTATTGATGGTTTAGACCCTAGCAAACGTTATTTTACACAAGAAGATCTTAAAGAATTCTCTCAATATAAATATGAAATCGACAATCAATTATTACAAGACGATTTAACTTTTTACAAATTAGTTTATAGTCGTTTTTTAGCTAAAATTAAAAATGCAAAATCTTATTACGGAACATTGCTAGAACAATCTTTTAACTTTAGAAAAAAAGAAACTATTGATATCGATTATGAAAAAGTTTTGTATGCAGAAAACGACAATCAATTAATTGATTATTGGAGAAAACAATTAAAACTACAAACAATAGGAAGAGTTCAAGAACAAACAGAACTTCAAACAGCAAAATTAAAAAAGGATGAAACCTTTAAAGTAAAATCTTTTGTTACTTTAGAAAAAGAAGCAAGAGCAGAAGTTCTAAAAAACATGGATGAGTTGTATATCCGAATTGAAGAATTAGAACATGATGATTGGTTTTCTACTTTTTTAAATTCTGTTGTTGGTGCTTTTGATCCTCACACAACATATATGGCTCCGAGGATCAAGGAACGTTTTGATCAAAGTATGTCTGGAAAACTAGAAGGAATTGGAGCTCGTTTGCAGAAAAAAGGAATTTATACACATGTTTTTGAACTGGTCTCTGGAGGTCCTGCATGGAAACAAGGAGAACTAGAAGCTGGTGATATTATTTTAAAAGTTGCACAAAGTGATGAAGAATCTTTAGACATTGTTGGCATGCGTTTGGATGATGCTATCAAATTTATCAAAGGAAAAAAAGGAACTGAAGTTCGATTAACAGTGAAGAAAAAATTAGATGGTTCTATAAAAGTAATTTCAATTATAAGAGATGTTGTTCAATTAGATGAAACCTTTGTGAAATCTAGTATTGTAGAGAAAAATGGTAAAAAATATGCGATTATCGATTTACCAAGTTTTTATATCGATTTTCAAGACCAAAATTCTAGAGATTCTGCCAAAGACATGGAAAAAGAAATTGAACGATTAAAAACAGAAAGTGTTACTGGCTTAATCGTTGATTTAAGGAATAATGGAGGTGGATCTTTAAAAACTGCTATTGAAATTTCAGGATTATTTATTGATAAAGGCCCAATTGTACAGGTAAAATATAGAGGAGAAAACCCAATTATAAAAGAGGATATAGACCCACAAGTTCAATGGGAGGGTTCTTTGGTTATTTTAGTAAATGAGTTTTCTGCTTCAGCTTCAGAAATTTTTGCTGCTGCAATGCAAGACTATAAAAGAGCTGTTATTTTAGGCGGAAATCAGACGTATGGGAAAGGAACCGTTCAAAATATTTTACCTATCAATCAGTTTTATCCAAATTACGAAAAAGATTTAGGGTACTTAAAAATGACCATCCAAAAATTCTATAGAGTAAATGGAGGTTCAACACAAAAAGAAGGCGTTTATTCTGATATTGCAATGCCAAGCAGGTATAGTTATATGAAAGTAGGTGAGCGGGATTTAGAAGGTGCTTTAGCTTGGGACAAAGTACCAAAAGCAACCTATACTCAAACAGATTCATATGCTAATTTTGCAGATGTTGTTTATAGTAGTAAACAACGAATAGCTTCCAACACAAATTTTAAGTTAATAAATGAATATGCAAAATGGCTCAAGAAGAATCAAGAAGAAAACTCTTATTCTTTAAACTTTAAAAAGTTTTTTAAGGAAACTGAAGAAAAAGAAAAAGAAGCTAAAAATTTTAAATCAGTCTTCGATTACAAATCAGGTCTTACCTATTCTTCACCAAAATACGAGCAATCGCTATTTAAAGACAATAAAGATCTAGCTGATAAAAGAATGGCATGGCATAAAAATTTATCAAAAGATATGTACATCTCAGAAGCTTTAAATGTTCTAAGCGAATTAAAACTAAAAAGTAAAACAGAAATCGTAAAGAATTAAAAACATAAAAATATTCATATAAGAACCTGATATGTTATAGAAATGTATCAGGTTTTTTAATTTCACTACATGAGTTTTAAAGTAACATTTCCAACAAAATGGTCTGATTTTGACCCAAATAGACATATGCGTCACACAGCATATAATGAATATGCCGCAGAAGTTAGAATCCGTTATTTTGCAGAACATCATTTTTCTATAGAAGAATTTACAAAACACAATATTGGTCCTGTTTTATTTACTGAAGAAACTTCTTTTAAAAAAGAAATTCATATTGGAGAAGATATTTCTGTAAACATAAAACTATCTGGCCTTTCTGAAAATAATGAACGTTGGAAAATTGTACATGAAGTATTTAATGAAGCCGAACAATTATCAGCAGTTATTAAAGTGTATGGAGCTTGGATCGATTTAACAAAAAGGAAATTAACCTTTCTGCCAAAAGAAGCACAACACTTATTTTTACATGCAGAAAGAACGAATGATTTCGAAAGAATAATTCTCAAAAAATAATAATTTTTCCCTCAAAACTTATGTTACAGATAAAATAGGTTTTAATTATTCACCGACAGATCCAAATTACAAAATATAAAAGAAGCAATAAACTGTTTTATAATTTCCTGTTTTCTATAAATGAATTAAAACAAAAAACGGGTATTAATTTTTTTCCTAACTTACTTAATAAATTTAACGCCAAATTAGAGGATTCTAGCCTTTATGATAGTTGGAGTTTTAAACACAATTAAAGATGAAAAGATTAGAAGGACAAATAAAGACCGTTGCAAGGAAGTACCTAATAAAAAGCACAAAA
>TARA_B110000046_G_scaffold77768_1_pt1 | contig 19565 bp, 19 predicted proteins | sample TARA_B110000046 | Tara Oceans TARA_B110000046 (sample SAMEA4397157) | marine metagenome | biome: Polar Biome; feature: [DCM] deep chlorophyll maximum layer (ENVO:01000326); material: water (ENVO:00002006), including particulate matter (ENVO:01000060) such as... | depth 40 m
TGAGTCATGCTGGACGCCTACAATTACAGGTCAAAGCGAAAACCGAGGTTCGCGCCAAATCCAAGAGTCTGAAAACCAAAGACTTCTTCGTAGTCATCATCCAATAAATTGTCCAGACGTACATAAATATCTAACCGCTCCGTCGCACTGTAATTAGCAGTAACATTTACTAGGGTGTATGTGTCCAAAGTGACTGTCTGAGATGGCGTTGGAAACGGCGGAAAGTACAGGTCAGTCTGGCTACCATTGAACTGAGTATTGGCATTGATATGCAGATTTTCTGTGGCCTGCCAGGCTACATTTAAGCTGCCTGTGTGACGTGCACGACGCACCTCATCTATGTATCCACCGGCACCATCAGACTCAACAGAATCTGTGTAGGTGTAGGCAGAGTTAATAGAAAGATCATCGGTCAGAGTAGCCGAGGCGGTTAATTCGATGCCCTGGCGCTTACTGACACCATCTTTATTTGCAGAGGTAAAGCCAAAAGTAGCTGGGTCGTAGACAAAGCCATTAATTTCATTCTCTAGCTCTGAATCAAATAACGTCGCAGATAAGATAAGTGCAGCTGGCGCTAACTCCATATCGACACCCAACTCCCAGCTTGTTGACTCTTCTGGGTCAAGATTAGGGTTGCCAATGAAGTTGGTGTAAAACCCAAAACGCTCAGAAAAAGTAGGGTTTTTAACTGCTGTGCCGTAAGCACTGCGCAGACGAGTGTTATCGCTTATTTGATAAACTGCTTCCACTCTCATGGTATTGGCACTCTCAAATTCAGAGTTATCGTCGTAACGGCCACTGGCGGCTAAGGTTAGCGCATCAGATATATCGGTGCGGTATTCAATGGCAAAGCTATCGGTATTTCGCTCACGATCCTGATTGGGATTCAAGCCCCAGTTCAGGGGTCCACGCTGCTGGTAGTCCTCTTCTTCACGCTCGGCCAAAACCGAAATACGCTGAGTAGCCTGGTCCCAAAACATTGAACCAATATACTGATACTGGTCTTTGGTAGACGCTGTTACATTGCCTAAGATGCCATCGGCAAAGGCTTCGTTATCATTGCTTGATTGGGCAATAACTAGCTTGTGCTGCCAACGACCATTGGCAGAGGCATAGTCGCCCTGGACGCGCATAGTGCTGTTACGAAATTCTGAAACACGATCCTGGTCTTCTACAAAACCGTCAAAATCGCTGTCGGCATCAAACTCATTGAAACCGTCAGACTGGCGAGCGGCAAAAGACACATTCAACTCTTCGCTGACTTTATAGCCTGCCTTGAAGTTGATACTGGTATTTTCGTAACCATCTTTCTCGTTACCCGTGCGTGAGACATTATCGCCTTCGGTGTCTGTGGTGCTAACACCCAAGCGAACATTTAAGTCGCCCTTGATTCCGCCAACGCTAAAACCACTGCGTTGGGTAGAAAAACTACCGGTTTCGGTAAACAGCTTGGCGCTGTAAGGCTCGTCGGCACTGCGAGTAATGATATTCACTACACCAGCCATGGCATCGCTGCCGCGCATAGAACTCTGGGGGCCGCGAATCACTTCGATACGCTCGATATCGTCTGCAGACAAAGTGCCCCAATTAAGCTCATCTCCCTGAGAGGGATCATTGGCTTCAACGCCGTCGATAAGAACCAATAGGTGGTTAGCTTCGGCGCCACGGGCGCGAATTTGGGTCTGCGAACCCTGCACACCGCTGCGGCTCACCGCAAGGCCAGGTACATCGCGTAACAGATCGCTGACGCTAAGAGCGGCACGATTGCTTAACTGCTCTCGATCAATAACGGTAATAGCATTAGCCGATCGCTTGGCCGCAATAGGCACAAGGGATGCACTAACAAGTACTTCTTGGATTTCTGTTTCAGCAGCGGTCACTGCTTGGGTAAATAGGGATGTGGCAGACAGCGTTAAAACTGCGCCAAATAAAGATGATTTTTTCATGATTTCCTCTAACACACTCACACCCGAGCGATTATTTAAATAAACGGGGGCGTACAGGCAGAGGGACAGAGACTGTCAATCAGCACAAGACCGCACCCCGCGGTTTGTCTGCATAGCGATAGGCCGGTCTCCGGACTCATAAGCGAGTTGCCTGTTAGGGCCTCTCTATTTAGCTACCTTCCCATGCCAAAAATCACACAGTGGTATAACAGCCAAACATTCTTATTTACCGTTGCGGGGGCAGTGTCGGGATGGCTAGCAGTCCAAGTATTAAAAAACTCAGGCTGTGCGCACCGACTTCCCATTTCACTCTTATCCAGTTAGAAACAACATTAACCGAATGCGAGAACCTATTGCCGAAGCAAGAGGGGGCAATCTACTCCTACACAGATTTGATGTCAATCTGGATCACTAACAAATTCACAATTCCCATGCTAATCTTGCTGCTGAGACATTTGCATAAATCACAGGGTTAAAACTATGCTGGCTGTATTGATAAAACGCGTATTAGCGTCAGAAATGGAGAGTACTTACGAAGAGTTCTCGCGGAAGATTATCCAGGCGGCCGTGCCAGCTAAGGGCTTTATTTCGAGCAAATCGTTTAAGGACTTAAACGACACCAAGATTCGCTACACCTTGATTCAGATGGAGAGCCTGGCAGACTGGAAAGCCTGGTATCAGTCAGATGAACGCCAAAAGGCACTGGGGCAAATACAGCCACTGCTGCGCGAGCCAGAAAATATCTCTATATTAACCACGGCCTAAATAGACCCCAATTAATACACCCTAGTATTCGCCCTAGTACAGAGCGTCTATGGCTTGTGTTACTCGCCGCACCGGAATGATGGTCATGCCTTTAATGGGCTGTTTGGGCGCATTTCCCGCCGCCACAATCGCCCGCGTAAAGCCATGTTTGGCTGCTTCTCTAAGCCGCTCCTGACCATTGGCCACAGGCCGAATTTCACCGGCCAAACCCACCTCGCCAAAAACGACTAAATCCTGCGGCAAGGGTTTATCTCTAAAGCTCGAAATCACCGACAGGATTAGCGCCAAATCAGCACTGGTCTCCAGCACCTTAACGCCGCCCACCACATTGACAAACACATCCTGATCACCCACAGATATACCACCGTGGCGATGTAACACAGCCAAGAGCATAGACAGCCGATTATGATCAAGGCCCACAGTGACGCGGCGTGGATTACCTAGATGGCTATCATCAACCAGAGCCTGCAACTCAACCAGCAAAGGCCGAGTACCCTCCCAAACAATCATCACCACACTGCCAGAAGAGACCTCTTCGCCCCGCTGGAGAAAAATCGCTGAAGGGTTAGCCACTTCTTTTAAGCCTTTATCGGTCATGGCGAAAACACCCAGCTCATTGACCGCACCAAAGCGATTCTTATTGCTGCGCAGCGTTCGAAAATGGCTGTCGCTAGAGCCTTCAAGCATCAGTGAACAGTCAATCATGTGCTCCAATACTTTAGGGCCAGCCAGAGAACCATCTTTGGTTACATGGCCCACCAGAATTAATACGGTGCCGCTCTGCTTGGCAAAACGCACCAACATGGACGCACTCTCGCGCACCTGAGACACACTGCCCGGCGCCGAAGATACGTCTTCTAAATGCATCACTTGAATGGAGTCGACCACGAGAATTTTGGGTCGCTTCTGCTCCGCGATGGCACAGACAGTCTCAACCGATGTCTCGGCCATAATCTCGAGTTTGTCCGTCGGCAAGTCCAAACGACGGGCGCGCATCGCCACCTGCTGGGGAGATTCCTCACCGGTGACATAAAGCGCAGTGTTGTTTTCAGCTAATTTGCAAAGAGTCTGCAGCAGCAGGGTACTTTTACCCGCACCTGGCTCACCGCCGACCAAAATAGCTGAACCAGGCACCAGACCGCCGCCAAGCACCAGATCAAGCTCGCCTGTGCCTGTACTAATGCGGGGTATTTCATCAAGAGCAATCTCAGCCAATGTTTTGACCGCGCCATCCACCGCACCCGCAAAGCCTGGACGCAGCACTTTGCTGCTGCGCGCCGCAGGCCCCAGCCGTATCTCAGAGAGGGTGTTCCAGGCATTGCACTCGGTGCACTGACCCTGCCATTTACGATAGTCGGCTCCGCAGTCATTACAGACAAAGGCTGATTTGGTTTTGATGCTCAAGCGTATGCTCCCGTTAAGATAAGTTTATTTAAGCGTATAACTGGGATTATGTACAGTAATAAAAAGAGCCCGCCAAGGCTAAGATGAGCATCAAATAATAACAATACTGCCTCTTATGTCATCGACCCCAAACAATAGTCACCTGGTTATCCGTCAGGCCAATATTAGCGACTGCCCCTTAATTCTGCGTTTTATCAAAGAGCTCGCCGACTATGAAAAGTTAATCCATGAGGTAGTCGCCGATCTGCCGACCCTAGAAGAGTCCCTGTTCGGCGAAAAGCAACATGCCGAGGTAGTGATCGCCGAGTATCAGGGCAAACCTGTCGGCTTTGCCCTGTTCTTTCATAATTTCTCCACGTTTTTAGGCCGCCCGGGTCTTTATTTGGAAGACCTTTATATTCAGCCAGAGATGCGCGGCAAAGGCTTTGGCAAAATATTGCTGGGTTATCTGGGTGCCCTGGCGCTGGAGAGAAACTGTGGAAGGCTGGAATGGTGGGTGTTAGATTGGAACCAGCCCGCGAAAGATTTTTATCAGTCTCTGGGTGCCGAACCTATGGATGACTGGACAGTTAACCGAGTGACGGGCACGGCCCTAAATAATCTCGCCGCCATTTACGCCGAAACCAATAAGAGCAATGAGAGCAATGAGAGCAATGAGAGTAAAATCCTATGACGACTAGCCTTAGCGGAAAACGTATTTTTGTCACTCAGGCCGATACCTTTATGGGCCCTACCCTCTGTCAGGTGTTTACTGAGATGGGGGCCGAGGTCATTACCGACAATCAATTACTCTCAGACCCAGCATTACCCGGGCAGATTATCAACGCGGCTGGGCATATTGATGTACTGGTAATTAATCTGGCCATTCCGGCGCCGTTTACCAAGGGTGAGCGAGTGGGAGACGCCGAGTGGTCGGCAACTTTTGGCGCCGTTGTAGATCCATTGCCACGGCTATGCACCGCCGTACTCCCGCAGATGATCGAACGGCAGTCGGGGAAAATTCTGGTGATGGGTAGCGCCTCTGCTCTGCGCGGTATGAAGCGTGCATCCACTTATAGTGCCGCACGGGGAGCCCAGCTTTCTTATGTTCAGGCTATGGGTGTAGAAATGGCGCCCCAAGGTATTCAGATTAATGCCATCGCCCAGAACTTTGTCGATAACCCTACGTACTTTCCCGAGGAGACCAAAGCCAACCCTGCGTTTCAGGAACGGATAAAGCGCGAGGTGCCGTTGGGGCGACTGGTGTCACTGCGCGAAGATGCGCAGTTTGCCGCCTACCTCTGTTCAAATGCGGCGGATTGTTTTGTCGGTCAGGTATTTCCGGTAAGCGGTGGCTGGGCTGTCTAAGCTATAGGTTTATCTCGTTCATCAGTTAGCTTTCTGATAGAGTATAATCATGTCTTTGATTCCTGAAAAACCTATTGTTATCTCGCCCACTCTGGCCGCTACTATCGGCCTAGAAGAGACTGTCTTGCTGCAGGTTTTGCAAGAATGTCTAGTCCATGGCAGCCCATTGCACAGTAGTGGGTTTGACTGGGTAACAGTGCCCGGTGCCAAGTTGTTGGGACTGACGCCTTTTTGGCATGAAGACGATATTCGCAGACTCTCAACGAGCTTGCATGAGAAAGGTTTGCTACTGATAGGTGGCGGACCGTTTTCGTTACAGCTAGACTTCCGCTTTGCCTTTAATGAGCTGGCTATCGGTCCACAGGCTGTGTCATCTGCGACTCATTCGATACCACCCACGGCGCCTCAAACAAACATACCTCATGCAGCTAAAACCATTGGTGGTAGCTGGCAGCCCAGTCAGGACGCACTGCGTCAGTTGGCCCAACTTGGGGTTAGCAAAGAATTTGCCCAGCAGCAAATAGCGCAATTTGTTGCCTATTGGCGCGAGCGCAATGTACCTCGTCACAGCTGGGAATCAAAATACATTAAAGAGGTTTGGCGACAGTGGCAACAGGCTGAATCTACCAGCCACCGCCGCAACCGAGAAGTTTCAGTTACCGGCGAATGGCAGCCGTCACAAGATGCGCTGGATCTACTGATTGTTAAAGGGGGGATTAACCCCAATTTTGTCGACGATGCGGTACCCGAATTTATTCTGTACTGGCGCGATCGCGGCGATGTTTCAAGCACGTGGAACTCTAAGTTTATTCAGCATGTGCGTCGACAGTGGCAATTTTACACTGGCATGATGGAGCAGGACACAATGCCCCGCGCTATGCCCGCCAAGTGGCAACCCAAAGAATCGGTGTATGATGTCCTGCAAATGGCCAATATCAGCCGTGAGTTTGCACAGCAGACAATTCCCGAATTTGTACTCTACTGGCAAGAAAATGGTACTCCTCAGGCCTCGTGGAGTACCAAGTTTTTACAGTACGTGAAGCGCCAATGGGCGCGACATAACCAACCTCAGTCAGCGAGTGGAACAGATGGCAAACAGCAAGGATCTTATTCAAAAGGTCGCATCCGAGATCGCAACATCATCGATGCTCTCTCCGACCGAAGCTGGGCATCCTAAGTCTGCCCCGGCTAATCCGCAGCTGATTGATGCTATCAATCAGATTTTTGCATTATTTCAGGTTAACTACCATAACCAGTATTTCAGCGCCTTTGGCGACAATACCAAATCTGAAAACCTAGCCAAGAAGCTATGGTTGAGTAAGGTCAGTGATTTTTCGCCAGAGACCATTCTTAGGGCTGCAGAAAAGATAATTGCTGAAAGTGAGTACCTTCCGACATTGCATAAAATGCTAAATGCATGCCGAGCCGTGGGTATGCCAGCGGGCCTGCCAACGCCACGCAAGGCCTACCAGGAAGTCTGTAATAAACCCAGCCCCAAAGCCGAGCAACACTGGTCCCATGCGGTAGTCTATTTATCTGGCCGCGACTGCGGCTGGCATTTTTTGAGCAACGCCATAGAATCAAAAGCCTTTGCACCCTTTGCTGAAGTCTATCAGCAGTACTGTGATCGGGTATTGCGCGGCGAACAGTTTACTATCGAGCCGCCACAGGCTCTGCCAGAAACGCCGCAGGTACTCGCCAGTAAAGAACATAACCAACAGCAATTAGATAATCTCAAACAGCTTTTAGGTTAAATCGACCATGGCAATTCAACCTCTGATACATAACTCTACGGCACGGCGTATGGCCAAAACCATTCTCAATGGTTTTCGTAGTTACTTTGCTGATTATTTAAACTCAACACTCAGCGCCAAGGCACGTTTTGAAAAAGCTGACTGGCACGGCGTGCAACAGGCCAACGTTGACCGCCTCGAGCTTTACAAGCTCAAGGTAGCACAAACTGTTCAGTACCTGAGCATGGTTACTAACAAAGATATTGCCAACCTAACGCTATGGCGCGAAGCTAAAACAGCCTACACCCAGTTAGTCTTTAATTTTCCAAATTTTGAGATCGCCGAGACATTTTTCAATTCGGTGTTTAGTGATATTCATGATCATGACAAAATTGACGATGATATTATTTATGTACTTTCGTCACAGCTTATCGAAGCTCCGGCGGCCGAGTACAGTATTTTTGTGCGCTACGAGGGCGAGGGACTTCGCGAGACCTTTTATCGAATTTTAAAAGAATCAGAATTTTCATTACCCGGTGAAGATATAGAGATGGACCTTGATTGTATTATGGAAGTGTTTAATCAAGAAGTAGTGCCTCAGATACAGGGCTCTCATGCTGACATCAAATTCGATCTCTTGGAATCAACCTTTTATCGCGGCAAGGCTGCCTATATGGTTGGCCGTGTTACTGATGGCAACCAGCAGTTTCCACTGGCGTTGGTATTTTTAAACACAGAAAAGGGTCATCTCTATGTGGATACGGCAATTTTTAATGCAGATGATTTAAGCGTACTTTTCAGCTTTACCCGCAACCACTTTATGGTAGACGCACCACTTCCCTACCAGTATTCGCATTTTCTTAAAAACCTGATGCCACGAAAGCTCGACTATGAGATATACAACTCTTTGGGTTTCCCCAAGCATGCAAAAACTGAGTTTTTTCGTCAATTAGTTGGTCATTTAAACAACTCTGAAGATCAGTTTATTGTGGCTCCAGGGATTAAGGGCATGGTAATGACGGTATTTACCCTACCCTCTTATAATATTGTTTTTAAAATTATTAAAGATAAATTTGCACCTCCCAAAGAAGTAACACATCAAATTGTGCGTGAAAAATATCGGCTTGTATCACGCCATGATCGTATCGGGCGTATGGCTGATACCCAAGAATTTGATAACTTAGTTTTCCCACTCAATCGTTTTTCTGACGAATTAATCGAAGAATTACAAAAAGTCGCCGCGTCTCAAATCACTATTCGTGGCGACAAACTCATTATCAAGCACCTCTATACTGAGCGTTATATGACACCGCTCAATATCTATTTAGAGCATGCCAGTGATGATGAAATTCGCAGCGCTATGGACGAATATGGCAACTGCATTAAACAGCTAGCGGCGGCAAATATTTTCCCTGGGGACATGCCGTTAAAGAACTTTGGCGTAACTCGGCACGGTCGAGTGGTGTTTTATGACTATGATGAAATTGCCACATTGACGGACTGTAACTTTCGTAAAATCCCTGAACCTAAAAATGAACAGGAAGAAATGCAATCTGGTACCTGGTATACCGTCGGGCCAGATGATATTTTTCCTGAGGAGTTCCGCCTGTTTTTCTCAGGTAATACAAAGGCGCGAAAAATGTTTGAACAGATGCACAGCGATCTTTATGAACTGAGCTTTTGGACTGATCTACAGGATCAGATACGCAGTGGATATGTTGTCGATGTATTTCCCTATCGTAGAATAAAGCGCTTCAATCGCGGCAAAAATTCTGCACTTGAGGTTTTTTCAGACTAACGGTAGGGGCGCATCTCGATGCGATCTTCAAATGAAATCTCATAACCCTGCAACTTAATCGCCACGAGCGTCCAGCCTTGATCTATTATGTCCCCTTCTCTAAGGGTTCGCTGATTAGCAAACAATCGATTTGATGGCGAACCCTCAGCAATAAATATATGGCCCGATATTGTTAACTGAGGTAGCGACATTTTAGCTGACGGAATTGGCGTCTCGGGCACTTTAGATTGCTGTGAGTTCGACTCATCACCTGCGCCACTATGTGTGCCCAACACCTCTTGCTTAGCGAGAGTTATTTGAGAGTTTTCACTAGAGACCCGAGGTATTGAGCTAGAATAAATAACCAGCCCAAGCAACAGCATTAAGGCGCCAACGGCTATCACTAAATATTTGGTGAGGTTGGTCTGCGTAGTCTGCTGGTATGGATCCCAGCTAGAGCTGGAAAAATCATCGAGTTCTTTTGGATCTGCACGCAGTCTGTCGCGTTCTGCTTTTTTTAAGGCATCGAGAATATAAGACATTAAAAATCCTCTCGAACTAAACGCGGAAACTCACGATTTACCAGTTGGTTAAAGCGCATTATAGTTTCGCGACCAACAACCCCATCGGCCTTAATAACTTGTTCAGCTTGAAATCTAACTACCTTTTGGGCAATAGCCTTGGTGTAGCGTCCACCGGTAATCACACGCTCGGAACTCAGGTTAATAATGGCCAGTTGATCCTGCAACCAACTAACAGCTTGGCCATTGTTATCGCCCACTTTGAGTACCTTAAAGCTTGGCTGGGGTTGCCAAAGATATAAGTATACTCCTGACCAGCTGGCTAAAAATTCTGCTTGCGGAATAACTAACACTTGATCGGCGACTTGCAGATAGGCATTAGCCTGATCTAGTCCGGTTAATAAAGCGCCTTTTAAATAGCCCTGATTATTATCAAAATACTGTTTCGTCCAGACTACACCAGGACGATTAATTGACTGCAGATCTGCTAGATTTGCATCAGCTATTTTGACGGCACGCAGACCGTTATAGTTGGCTTGGGCAATAAATTCATCTTCTGAGTAGATCTGTGACGTGTCCAATGACCATAGTTTTAATAACCCAGTAAATGGGCTGGCCTGTGGCACCTTATTAACCACTGGAGGCGCCGAATCTATTGAAACGCCTTTAACCTCAAGAGCAGCGTTTTCTGCGACCAGTGTTGCCTCCACTACGGGCTTTTGACCGACCAAAGGCGCTGGCCCATCCACCGTCTGCTTAACTGCGGTAACTATGAGCCCGGCAACTAACACCAATATAGGGGCAATAGTCACAAGTAGTTTTTTTCGCTGGGTTTTAGTCTTTTGCGTACCAAGAATTTCTGTACCAGCATTTTTCACTAACGTGGATGATACCGTTTTTTCGCCGGTTGAGTATGCTGCTAGTAGGCTGTGCTGACACACTAGGTTGATCAATCGAGGCACACCATCGGTTAAGCGAAATAAAACTGAAATACAGGCACTATCAAATAATGAGGCTCGTGCACCCGCTCGATGCAGCCGATGGTTTACATAGTTAGCAACATCGCCTTTCTCGAGTGGCAATAGGTGAAACCTAGATATCACGCGCTGGTTAAGTTGGCGTAATTCTTTCTCAGCAAGAGTATCGAGAAGTTCGGGTTGACCCACCAATAGAATATGTAACAGCTTACGGGTATTTGTCTCTAGATTACTTAGTAGGCGCAGTGCTTCTAACACATCGACACTTAAATTTTGTGCCTCTTCAATAACGATGAGAGTTTTCTTACCCTCGGCATGGGTTTTAAGTAAGTTTTGATTGAGGGCATCGATACAAACTTTTGCAAAAGACAGCCCCCGAAATTCGGAAGTTTCAGTGGGAAGTTCGAGACCTATTTCATCACAGATACTGGCCAATACATCGGTGACATTGAGCTTACTATTTAACACATATGCCACACGAATATGGGGCGGCATACGCTGTAGCATAGTGCGGGTTAATGTGGTTTTGCCTGTCCCCACTTCACCGGTGAGCAGGATAAAGCCGCCTTCTCGATCTAAGCCATACTTTAGATGAGCAACAGCCTGGCGATGGTGGTTACTGGGATATAAAAACCCAGGATCAGGCACAATCGAGAACGGCTCTCGTTTTAGACCAAAATGCTGCAGGTATATGCTCAAGCCGTTTACTCTTCTATTTTGGTTTCTACCTGTTCCATAAATTCCTGTAAATGGATACTCAGTGGACCCTCTTTATTGCCGTCTAGATCCCGAGTAATGAGATGTTCAAACTTGCGGTTCGACAGGGCTCTTGCATCTTCAGGGGTACGAATGATCGTCGGGCGAATAAACATCATAAGCACAGATTGCTTGACAGTTTTACTTGAAGATCTAAATAACCTACCCAGAAGTGGTATATCACCCAATAATGGAACCTTTGACTCTGTATTACCAGACTGGTCCTCGATAAGACCACCCAAGATCAGTAGCTCGCCGTCTTGAATCATCACGTTGGTCTGCATGGTGCTCTTAGAGGTGGTCTGCAAGCCAGGCTCACCACTTTTAACCTTCGAGGATTCCTGCTCTATCTCCAAGCGCACTGCATTGCCTTTACTAATTTGCGGCGTCACCTTGAGCATGACGCCAACCTCTTCGCGATTAACCGTGGTAAACGGATTGCTATTAGAATTATTGTTGCTGATGCTGGAAAAACTACCGGTAACAAAGGGCACTTCTTCACCAACAGACAATATCGCCTCTTCATTATCCAGAGTAACAACAGATGGCGTGGATAAAATATTGGTACTACCGTCAGTTTTTAATGCCTGAATAAGTATACCCATACCCTTTCCTGTAACCGAATCAAAATCGCCTGCAACACCCAGCGTGGATTTTGGTAACTGACTCAGGGAAGATGCAACAGACTCTTCAGTTGGATTGCCCAATCCTGCACCAAGCAAGGTAGATAGCAAGCCATCAAAATTAGTCAGATAGCCGCCACGGTTCTTGCTGGTGTATATGAGATTGGCACTGAGGTTTTTGGCCTGATCTTCTGAAAGCTCTGCTATCACTGCTTCGATTAACACCTGTGGGCGTGCGCGATCTAGCTTACCAACCACACCTTTAACTTCGCGAATAACCGCCGAAGAGGCGGCCACAATTAGCGCGTTATTAAGATCATCAGTAGCTATTTGATAGTTGGCGGTAGATTTTTTCTGACCTCCAGACTCTCCGGCTAATCGTAAAAAAACATCTGACTTAAGCATGCTTTCAATAATTGGTTTCATTTCTGAGGCCCGCGCATAATCCAAATAAATAACTTCAACACCGCCTTTTTTCGTGGAGGGCAGATCCAAAGCCTTGAGCATATTTTTAAACGCTGTACGAGCAATACCTGAGCCACTAACAATGACGCGATTATTTAGCCCGTCTTCTACTAGGGAAATATCTTGCTTTTGCAGCTGTTTGAGCTGGCCTGCAATATGCACAGCCTCTGCGGCGGAAATATGTTGGAGGTTAATCACCTCAACAAGGCTTTGCTCTGGATCGTCCATTTTTTTGATCAATGCCCTGAGTCGGACAATATTACTGCGGATATCTGACACCACCAGATAATTGCTTTGAGCATAAGCGAGCAGTCGCGACCCATTACTCATCATTGGCTTGAGCACTGGTACTAGGGTAGCGGCCTGCACATAATTAATTTTTAGCACCTGGGTTTCCAATGTATTGTCACCAACACCTCCGGCAAAACTGAAAGCCTGATTAAAGGGCACAATTCGCGTAACCGCACCATCCTCGATCACCTGAAACCCCTGCACCTGAATAGCAGATGTCACCGCCTCATACAGCAGCGCTGAATCAATGGCCTGGGGAGAAATAATAGTGACTTTACCTTTGACTCGTGGATCCAACACAAAAGACTTACCAGTAATTTCAGCGACGCTTTCAATCACGCTACGAATATCAGCGTCACGAAAGTTAATGCGCACCTGCTCTTGCGCAGTTGCTTCGGCAATAAGACTTAACGCGAGTATTAGAACAGCACCTAGACTGGTAAGCGCGCGTACTAGGGCTGTTGCCCGATTTACAATTGTATTTTTCATGTTATTGCTTTAATCCAAGTTTCGGTAACATTTTAGCTGAGAGGCTGGCGGCATTAACGTAGATAATCTCTTCCTGGCCCTGACGAATAACGGTAACGGGCAAACTGCTTGAACTACTATAACTCATCCATTTAGTAGGATCCCCCATAAGGCTCTGGACCGAAAGTCCGTCTACCTTCACCACGACATCTCCCTCTTGGATATCTGCCAATATTTTAATCTCATCCGAGAGGTTGTTCATCTTGAGTCCAGAGTTACCGCCCACATTTACAGGCACCGCACCAAACATATTAGCCAAGGCAAAACCATCTGATTGAGCCTGCTGCCCATAGGCGGCGTCTTCGGAGACCATAACTGCATCGGGCTTCTTCATCAATACCTGTTTGTTGACGCCATTTTGGGCTACCACTATGCGGTAAGGCTCAATCTTTACAATGGTGGTATTTGAACCCAGATCATCTCCCGAATGATATACCGCTTCAGGTTTACCGTTAAACTTTAATGTCGCGGAAGAAGATTGCCCAGCAATCATGACACCCAAAAGTGTGGCGTTAATCGTTGCATCTGCCAAATCGTCGAGCTGATCGCTGGAGGCAACGGTAATTTCTGACTCGCCAAGAAACCAATTCCAGTAGATTACCTTAGCGCTAGGCGCTCGGGCCACTGGCACAAAACGGTCGTCCGCCTGATAAAACTGCATGATAACTAGAAGACTGAGATAGGCACAAACACACGCTAAAATAATGGTCATCACTAACTGACCAATCTGTAGCGGGGTGCGTGGCTTTAAGCGATTAATTAACACGTTGCACCTCCATAACACCCAAGTAGGCGCCGGTTTGATCATCGGAAATACTCACCTCAAAACTGCGTAACAAGAAACCCTCGCAACCAATCTGGTGCGCCAGACGCACCATTTGATTGGCATTGGGGCCATTAAAGCGAAGGGATATCCTCTCAGCATTTTCATTGATATTAACGAGGCGTAACTGGCTACGTCTCACCACTGTAGTGATAACATCTCGATCTGAACCTGTATTTAGTTCTCTGCCAGAACAACTGTTAACGAGTCGCGGCAGCAAAGTCGCCTGTTCCTGTAACCAGCTTAAATCTGCTTGCCGCTGCTTGCGCTGATCATCTAGCTCATTATGCCGTTCAACAAGGGGTATCAAGGCCAGATATATTAGGGCTACGACAAACAGTGCAGCACCTGCACTAATAAAATATTTTTCTCTCGGTTGGAGGCTGTCATAGGCCTGTTGAATTGTTTTTATATTCATTTGCCACCCCCTAACGCCGGACTCGCCAACACGGTTAACACTATGACATCTATTGTCTTATCAGCTTCTATGGATAACTGATAACCAGGAATACTTAAACCTTTGGACTTGAGTTTTTCACCGCTACGAATTCGTAGACGCATGCCATCATCATCTGCGGTTAGCGCGATGAGATTACATTCACAGTCTACCATTAGGCTATCCAGTGCGATTAAGGCGGCTAGAGACGGTGACTGCAAGCTTTGTTGCTGCTTAAACAGACGGCTTAACTGCCTTTGGGCAGAGTCTCTCACATCCATTGGCTGCGGCTTACGCCCCGCAAACAATCGGCTGTAACTGATCTGCACCTGCTTATCCATGGCATCTATCTGCTGACTGTAATGATTAATGCTTATCTGCAGGCAGGCAAATAGTAAGGCCACACTCAGCACGATCAGAGCGACGACAGGCAACCACTCACTTGAGCTCTTGCTTGCTAATGGAGGCTTAAAGGGACCGATTAACAGATTGGGGGATAGCGAAATATCGCCAAACTGCCAGTCAATTGCGGCGGCGTTTATATCTGCTTTGGCTTGTAAATGAGCGGGTATCAGCTCACTATTTGGAATAGAAATGGACAACCTTGGAGGCACTTGTGCGGCGGCCACTAGATTGTCGATCATTGCCCAGGCAATCGCAGGCTTTGCCGCAAAACCGCCCTCAGCCGAATAACGCACTAAGCAGACGCCCTCGCGCCAGCCAACACTAATTCTCCCTTCCTCCCAGGGCAGTGCTAGGAAGTCTGGCACCATCGATGTGGCTGTGACGCCTGCATTTAGAGCCACGCGATGCCAGTCACGCATATCTTGCTGACTTATCGCCAGCACCTGCAGCTGGTCATTGCCGAATCGGCCAACAATAACAAAATGCATCTCATCGACCGGCTGTAAGATTCTATCTTCGAGTATCCAAGGAATAAGCTCCGCCCACTTACGCTCTGGCGCATTTGGAATATTGATAAGGTGCACTGCTATGCGCTCTGACGGCACCCAAAGGCGCATTGGTTGCGCCTCAGACAACCCAGGGTCACCCTCGACTATAAGGCGCTGGTCTAAGCAGTGGATATGGTCAACTGAATGGCTCATGTGGTGGTTTCCCCAATCATTAAACATGCTGGTTGCACTATGTTCGCCTCCATGGACTGATTAATATCTATTTTGCTTTGCGATGCTTCGTCAGTAAATAATTGCTCCGCTTCTGACAGGTCTGGCGGCGCCTTTTGCGGCAAGCTAGCCGGGACAACTATGACTTCGCGGGCGATTATCACCGGTGCTTTGCGACCGTTCCGATCCATTATACTTTTTACTTCGATGCGCGCCCCTCCTAACGTCACCTCCATATAAAGCTGGAAGTAATCAGACTTCACATCGATAAGGCTCGAAGGCCAGCGAGCGGCGGCCTCGGGCAAGCTGATCTGCAGTACGGTACTCATCAACTGATGAAAGTCGTCAACCGACTCAAATGGGCGGTCATCGATCACAGCTTGTACAAATTGATCTTCAATAGAGCCACCAAGTGCCAATAGCACCTGGTCTGACGCGGTGTTTATATTCACAGGAGTGGCCATTGGTAATGCGCTTAACCACGGCGCTAAACGCTGCACCTCATAAACGTGATAGCCGCTAATAGCTGCCAGTTCGCTGATATCCGCAACCAATGAGTTAGCTGGCACCCGAGGTGGTCGCATTCCATCATAGTCTGATTGTTCGGCGCCCCAGCTATTAATCGGGGTTGAATCACTGTCTACCCAATCGATAAGCGTTGCGATGCGCGCAGGGCCTGCGGGCAGATCTAGCTGCTGTAATAAATTCAGCCAGACTTTAGCGTAACCAGTGACTGTTGCAGACATTTCAGTTTTGAGGGAGTTAGCGTCATAACTGGAAAAACTATTCAAATTTATATTGGCCTGCAAATCCGCAATACAGCCACTTAACTGGCCCCCATCAACAGGCATCATTGGCATAGCCTGAGCCCAGTCCTCCTCAAAACTATCTACGTTGCGATTATCCAGACGATCAGAGAGAAGGTCTCGCGCCCAGCTTTCACCACTCAGGGCAATCAGCAGTGCCTGGTCACCATGCAGTGCGCTTGTGGCTTGGGAAACGTCAATTTGGTGACGATAAAAAATATTGGCCAAAGACATGACTACTGCGAGCATCAGGATTAGCGACGCTAATAGAGCAACACCCTGCTGAGCGGCGCCCGTTGGTGTCTTGGTTCTGTTTTGACTATTTCTCACTCCACGTGCACTCCTGGAAATAATCTTGTGGTTTCGCTGCCCGAGTCAAGCTCTATGGTAATACGAACCATTTTTGGTAATGCTCGGGCGCTTATTCTGGAATTAAGCGGCGGCCAATTGCGGTCATACTCAAAAGCATCGGTTAACTGCTCAAACACTACGGTATTGACCTTGGAGAGTAAAATCATCGCTGAGCCGTCACTAAGGCGCGGCGATTCGGTAATCGCCCAGGATGTGCGCACTAACTGCTGGTCTTCATTAATGCGGTAGTCAATTCGTCGCACACCACTTGGATTAGAGCGAATCATTGGGCCGCCGCCGCGGCTAAAGCGCACCCCGAACTCACTTTTGTCGGTGATATACGCAGACTCGATAGAGCCTAACCCATCAGCATAGAGCCGCGGTCGTAAATGCAGTATGTCACGGCCAATAATCTGCCAAGCTCTTTGCAATTCTGTCTCTTCAACTAGATCTCCGCGACTGCGCTCATTGGTACCAAGAACAACCTCTACGGCCTGATAGGACAGCACGGAGATCACCGCCAACAACAGCAGTGAAACAACCGTTTCTATCAGGGTAAAACCCCGTTGACGCGAAGGAATAATCATCAGGGTTTATCGATCAAGAAAATAGACAGAGAGGTGGTAAAACGGTCACTGCCCTCTAAGCCCGCATTCACTTCATAGCGATATAAATCCTGACCCATGGCCGCCTCAATCTTCAATTCCCAGCGCCAGTTCGCTCCTGCCTGTTCGGCCACGCCTTTATTGGATCTACTGGGGCGCTCAGCTTTTGCATTCCAACCCTCGGCCTCCTGATAGCGTTCCATTAAGCGATTCCAAGCCACTGAACTGGAGAAAAACCTTTCGCGTAATCGGAGTCTCTCGTCGGCATATTGCTGCACCATAAAAATGGCACTACCTAGCACCCAGCTCAAAATAACGAGGGCGACAGACACCTCAATAAGAGTAAAACCTCTGGCTTTGGCGCTTTTCATTGGCGATAACGCTCCATCGCAATCCCAGAGACTGACTCGTCCCACTGATAACCATAGCGATCGGAAATACCTTCAAATCCTAGCTGTATTTCTGCTTTGGGCTCGATATAACCATCGGGCAGAAATGCAATTTCTGGCAAAAGACGCTCAATTTCAGCACCCTGTTTATCAAATAACGATTCTTCTTGTGGCAACAGCTCTTCAGATTCACTCGCCGCGTCAACTAACCAATCGATGGTAGCGTCGTCACTCAACGTGAAGGGTTGCGGTGAAGTCACCGCAACCCAGCGCATACGATAATAGGCAACGGCGCGCAGGCGCCCTGCTGCCGATTCTGATTTCTCCTCTATCACGCCATAGGCGGCGCCCTCCAGAGCTGAACGCTCGCTCAGCTGCTGCAGCCAGATGCGTAACCGATCAGCTTCGTTTGCATAACGGCGATCAAAGGCCTGATTAATGGCCAGCAGACTCATCGCCGAAATCGTCGCGACAATCATGACCACAACAGCCACTTCTATTAGAGTAAAACCACGCTGGCGATTAATATTCATGATCTAGGATAGTCATTTAAAATATCTATTACTTGATATTCCAGTTGCCCCAATCTTTATCAGAACCTTCGCCACCAACCAGATTATCAACACCCAGGGTAAATACTTCGATATCTTTACCGTGGGTACCAGGGTTCGCATATTTGTACGGTTCACCCCAAGGATCTGCAGGTAGAGACTCTAGGTACGGCCCGTTCCACTTTACCGCACCATTACCTGTAGGTTGAGTTATCAGGGCATCTATGCCCTGCGACTGCGACGGGTAACGGTAGTTGTCCAGACGATAAAATTTTAACGCACTCTCAACTGTGCGGATATCCTGAGCAACCCGAGTCTCTTCAGCCTGCTGTACCTTTTTAAATAAAGTCGGCCCAATCATGGCCCCCAACAAGGCTATTACCACGACCACCACCATCATCTCAATCAGGGTAAAACCCGCTTGCTTACTACTTGCATTCATAAAAATCACCTTAAATTTTAATTACCCATAGGATCTACTCGCACAGACCACTGCTACTAGATCATATTGTTCATATCCATGATTGGCAGCATCACTGCAGCGACCACTGAAAGAATAATCATACCCATAAAAATTATCAGAATCGGGTTCACCAGCTTGAGAAATACTTCGACCGCATTATTTAAGCGAACTGAATAGTACTCGGACACGCGCAACAACATTTTATCCAACTCACTTGATGCCTCACCACTGCCAACCATATGCACCAAAAAGCCACTGCCAACCTGACTGTCTTGCAATGCTTTTTGTAGGCTATTGCCCTGACGCATACCCTCAGTAACCACTTCAAACTTACGCCTTAAATGCAGATTGCTTACCACCGCTGAAGAGATAGTTAAAGCTGCCAACGCCGGTACACCGTTGTTGAGTAACACCCCCAAACTGCGTGCCCAATCGGAGATGTTGGCCATACGTATCCAGCGTCCGATACCTGGCATATCAAGCAGCAGTTGATGCCAGCGCTCTTCGCGCGCGGGGTCTTTCATGGCCTGGCGAAAGGCAAATACCAAGGCCACAATTGCGGCAAGCACAAAAAGACCGTAGGCCTGAGTAAACTCGCTGAGGCCAACAACAATTCGGGTCACCAGTGGCAGCTCTCGCTTTGAACTCATAAAAATTGCCGTAATTTTAGGCACCACCCAGACCATCATAATAGATACCACAGCAATGGATGTAGCGATCAATGTCGCAGGGTAGATCATGGCCCGACTAATGGTTTTGCGATTCTCTGCACTACTTTCCAGGTCCTCGGCAAGCCGCATAAGCACTCTGTGCAAATGGCCACTTTCCTCGCCTACGCCCACACCTGCAATTATGCTCTCGGGGATTTTATAGGGCGACCGGCG
>TARA_B110000046_G_scaffold76434_2_pt1 | contig 19539 bp, 22 predicted proteins | sample TARA_B110000046 | Tara Oceans TARA_B110000046 (sample SAMEA4397157) | marine metagenome | biome: Polar Biome; feature: [DCM] deep chlorophyll maximum layer (ENVO:01000326); material: water (ENVO:00002006), including particulate matter (ENVO:01000060) such as... | depth 40 m
CAGCCCCTAATATTGCCCGTTCCGAATACCAATAGGCCTTTGTCTTCATAAACTATCACGTCAGCTTCACCGGTTTACCATGGGGTGTATGCAGATAGGCCTGCACCCAAGCCGCGCGCATGTCTTCGATCTGTGCCGGATCAGCCAACTGTAAATCATTTAGCAAACTCTCAAAAGCGGCAAGCCACGCGGCAAAATAATCGTCGCCGCCATTCAATTGTTTGGACACACCGTGCGCCTTTAGCTTCGCCCCGAAAAGCTGCCCCCAATCAGACCACTCAAAGCATCCATCGCGGTGCAAATGTACCGTTAACGCGAACAGTTGGGCGTGCCAAGGTTGCTCGAACACAGGCGCTTGTCCAATTTCTAACGACATCAGCTTGTCCTCGATTTGGCCAATGATGCCGGCTGCAGATAGGGTTGCCATATATCCAAAACCACCTCATCGTCGGGATGCTCGGCACCCGACCATAAAGCACTGCGCAAAAACACCACCGAATATAGCGGTTCGGGCGCCTCGCCCAAACCATGTGCGTTGCTGTCGGGAAAAATATGCGCCCCATGATAATTAAGAACCTGTCCCTCGGCACCGCGCGCATAGCGAGGCAATCGACTGTGGCCACCGGCGACAAGGCTGTTGTGGCCAAACCGGCGCACAATAACCCTGTCCCCCACCTCAAACTGTGCAACGGTCTGACTATCGCGCAACGTCGGACCACCTGATGACAGAGCTTTTTGCACCCGCTCTGATTTTAAGCACCGCTGTGTCAAATCTGGCGCTGAAGATAGCGATCGCCCAGCTTTAAGCTCGTCCGTGGTGAGCACGCCGGTCGCAACCAAAATGTCTGCCAACCCGGACAGCCACTTTTCATAGTAAGAAAAGCGCATGTAATCTTGCGGCGACAGGCATTCACGCTGGTGCCGCGATCGGTCGAGCGACCACTGCCCCAGCGCGCCAGAGGCCAAGGTCAAAGCAAGCGCCCGGGCGTGCCAGTCTTTTGCAAACACCGGCGCATCCGCAGTCTCGGGGTGCAGTGGACCATCGCCAATACGGCCCCCCATATCATGCAACCGGCTCATTTTGGCGCCCGCGGCAGGCCCATGCCGATCATGCAATCCCGACTGACCCAATCGCACAGGGCCACCTCGTCCAGATCCGCGGTTTCCGGCGGGCGCATCGGCAATACAAGATAGCGGATTTCAGCGGTTGAATCCCAGACCCGAATCGCCGTGCTATCGGGCAGTGAAACACCAAACTCGGCCAGAACACGCCGTGGCTCGCGCACCGCACGGGCCCGGTAGGCGTCAGATTTATACCAAGCTGGCGGAATGCCCAAAAGTGGCCAAGGATAACAACTGCAAAGGGTGCAGACCACCAAATTATGGAGCGCCGCAGTATTTTCGACGATCACCATATGTTCGCCCTGACGCCCGTAAAACCCGAGGTCCTGCAACAAAGGCATCGGATCGGCCAGCAAGCGTGCGCGAAACCCATCGTCACACCAAGCTTTGGCCACCACACGGGCCCCGTTCTGCGGCCCAATATCGTTTTCATAGGTTGAAATGATCGCCGCCAGCGCGTCGGGATCTATCAGACCTTTTTCGCGCAAAATCGTCTCAAGAGCCTGCACACGCAGCGCTGGATCGGGCGGTAGTAAACTGTGAGGGTGACTAGGATCGGAATCATGGGGCATAGAGATTACACTGCGCAATCAATTCCGACATGTCCAGCATAGAAACGCCTCTTGCCCCCCTGCATAAAACTGCCTACATACGCCCCACGCTCTTACATTTGTGGGGACCTATGGAAAACGTTGTGCTGATCATTCACCTATTACTGGCTTTAACGCTGATCGGCGTGGTGCTTTTGCAACGCTCTGAGGGCGGCGGCCTCGGCATGGGCAGCGGCGGCGGCGGCGGTGGCGCGATGACGGGGCGCAGCGCAGCCTCGGCACTGGCCAAAGTGACCTGGATTTTGGCGATTGCCTTTATCATCACTTCGATGACGCTGACAATTATCGCGGCACAGAAATCTGCCGGCAGTTCGGTGATCGACCGCCTTGGCGGTTCTGCGGCGGTTGAACAGCAAGACGAGCAAAGTCTACCCGATATTGACGACCTTTTGCCACCCAGTGCGGATGATGCGGCGCCCTTGGTTCCTCGCGCCGACTAAACCACCACAGTTTGCGGCTGCTTTATTTTCGGCAACATGATGTTGCGGCGCGCTTGCCAAAGGGTCAGGTTTCCTGTATTGGATAAATCCCGTAGAACAGCGATATGTTGACCGTTATAGGCAGCCTACTTTACTCATGCGGGAGCGCCTGATCAATGGCACGATTTATATTCATTACCGGCGGTGTGGTGTCCTCTTTGGGCAAAGGTTTGGCTTCGGCTGCCTTGGGCGCATTGCTTCAGGCGCGCGGATTTTCGGTCAGATTGCGCAAGTTAGACCCTTACCTGAATGTAGATCCCGGCACCATGAGCCCGTTCGAACACGGCGAGGTGTTTGTCACCGATGACGGTGCCGAAACCGACCTTGATTTGGGACATTATGAACGCTTTACCGGTGTGGCTGCGCGCACCACAGATTCTGTCAGCTCAGGCCGAATATATTCGACCGTGCTCGAGAAAGAGCGGCGCGGCGATTACCTTGGTAAAACCATTCAAGTCATTCCCCATGTCACCAATCAAATCAAAGAGTTCATTTCAATCGGCGAAGACGAGGTCGATTTCATGCTGTGCGAGATTGGCGGTACTGTTGGCGACATCGAAGGCTTGCCGTTTTTTGAAGCAATCCGTCAGTTCAGTCAGGATAAACCCCGTGGCCAATGTCTTTTCATGCATCTGACTTTGCTGCCGTTCATCAAGGCCAGTGGCGAATTAAAAACCAAACCCACCCAGCACAGCGTCAAGGAATTGCGCAGTATCGGCATTGCACCGGATATTCTTGTGTGTCGCTCAGAGGGGCCAATTCCGGCAAAAGAACGCGAAAAACTGGCACTCTTTTGCAATGTGCGTCCCGAAAGTGTCATCGCAGCGCAGGATTTAAAATCGATCTATGAGGCACCCTTGGCTTACCATCGGGAAGGTCTGGATCAAGCGGTGCTGGATGCGTTCCAGATCAATCCGGCGCCCAGACCCGAATTGTCGCGTTGGGAAGACGTTGCCGACCGGATCTACAACCCCGAGGGCGAGGTCAAGGTCGCGATTGTCGGCAAATACACCCAGCTTGAGGACGCCTACAAGTCGATCGCCGAGGCGTTGACCCACGGCGGTATGGCCAACCGTGTAAAAGTGCGCGTCGAATGGGTCGATGCCGAGATTTTCGACCGTGAAGACGTCACGCCGCATCTGGCCCCGTTCCACGCTATTTTGGTACCAGGCGGTTTTGGTGAACGCGGCACCGAAGGCAAGATAAAAGCAGCGCAGTTTGCCCGCGAACACAAGATCCCTTACCTTGGGATTTGCCTTGGCATGCAGATGGCGGTGATCGAAGCTGCACGAAACGTTGCGGGTGTGACCGCAGCAGGATCAGAGGAATTTGATCACGAATCGGGTGAAAAGCGCTTTGAACCGGTGGTCTATCACCTCAAGGAATGGGTGCAGGGAAATCACAAAGTGGCGCGCAGCCATTCCGACGACAAAGGTGGCACCATGCGCCTTGGTGCCTATGATGCCACGCTGAAAGACGGCTCAAAAGCGGCCAAAATCTATGGTACAACCACAATCGACGAACGCCACCGGCACCGCTATGAAGTCGATGTGAAATACCGCAAGGCGCTTGAAGCAGAGGGTCTGAAGTTTTCCGGGATGTCACCAGACGGTCGCCTGCCCGAGATTGTCGAATGGGACAATCACCCATGGTTTATTGGCGTCCAGTTTCATCCAGAACTGAAGTCAAAGCCATTTGCCCCCCACCCGCTATTCAAGGATTTTGTGCGTGCCGCCAAGGATATATCCCGTCTGGTCTGATCCCCCAAGCCCATGCAGTCGGGGGCAGTAAATGCTGTCGTATCAACATCTGTATCATGCCGGCAACATGGCCGATGTCCACAAACACAGCCTGCTGGCGTGGATGCTGCAGTATCTGACCCAAAAAGAGAAGCCAGTCAGCTATATCGAGACCCATGCTGGGCGCGCCCTATACGATCTGACATCTGATGAGGCGATCAAAACCGGCGAGGCCGCCGAAGGCATCAATCGGGTTTTGGCGGCAAACTGGTTTAGCGAATCCCACCCCTATCTGCAGGCCCTAACTAAGATCCGGGCGCAACACGGCCCGCAAAGCTATCCCGGGTCGCCACTTTTAGCGGCCGAAACCTTGCGACCGACCGACAGCCTTCATCTGGCGGAATTGCATCCCCAGGAATCCACTGCGCTTGAATATGCGATGTCGCCGTATAGGGCGCGCTGTTATACGCAAGACGGCTTTACCCTGGCGCAATCGCTCTGCCCACCGATGCCACGGCGCGGGATGCTTGTGATTGATCCAAGCTATGAGATGAAATCAGAATACGGCACCCTGCCCGGCTTTATCCGTCAGATCCACCGTAAATGGCCGGTCGGGATAATCGTACTGTGGTACCCGTTGCTCACCACAGGGACGCATCACAGCATGGTGGAGGAACTTGCACACATCTGCCCCGCAGGGCTGCGTCACGAGGTGGCTTTTGCCCCAGCGCGCCCAGGCCACAAGATGATTGGATCGGGCTTGTTTGTGATCAACCCGCCGTTTGCACTGGCGCCAGAGGCGGCGCGCATGAGCAGATGTTTCAAAAATATCAACCGCAACAAACGAGGAAAAGCAAATGACTAAAGCTTATTGGATCGTACATGCAACCATCAACGACGTTGATGCATATGCAAAATACCGCGAGGCCAACGCTACAGCCTTTGCCAAATACAACGGCCGTTTTTTGGTTCGTGGCGGCGCGCAAGAGCTGCGCGAAGGCCAGCAGCGCCCCAGATCAGTTGTGATCGAATTCCCCACATTAGAGGCGGCAAAGGCCTGTTACGACAGCCCCGAATATCAAGCCGCCAAAGCCCTGCGCGTGCCGGTCTCTGACATCGATCTTGTGATCGTCGAAGGCTTTGATATATAAAAGATCCCGCCACCCCACAAAGGGGAAGTCTGGCAGCAATTTAAATCCAGAAAGCCAAAGATGTTTGCAGATTTTCTAAAGCAGCTGACCGCACCAAGCCCCGCGCCTATCAAAGACGGGGATGCCCGTTTGGCACTGACCGCTCTGCTCGTGCGAATCGCCCGCACTGATGGCGCTTATATCCAAACCGAAGTTGATCGGATCGACACCATCACGTCGCTGCGTTACGGTCTGACCCCGGAGGCGGCGGCAAAATTGCGCCAAGACGCCGAAACCCTTGAGAGCGAGGCCCCAGACACCATTCGCTTTACCCGTGCGATCAAAGATGCTGTGGCATATGAAGACCGCTTAGACGTTATCGAAGGTCTGTGGCAGGTGGTTCTTGCCGACGGTACGCGCGAAGCCGAAGAGGATACGCTGCTACGTCTTGTTTCAAGCTTACTCGGCATCAATGACCGCGACAGCGCCTTGGCCCGCCAACGCGTCAGTCGCACCCTGTGAGCTGTCAAATTGAATCCGGTCACAACCCTAGTAACAAAGATGCTATCTAAGGTTGTTTTTGACATCAAAGGCCTAGGGCATATTTATCACAGACGCGGGGTGCCGCACCCGTTTTGCATGAAAATGCCTCCATTTTGACCTTTAACAGACCATTAACCACAGATTGATCGTTGAAAATCTGAAATTATAGGGCTTAAGTGGTGCATATATTATGAGCAATGGGACGAGAGCTTAGTGTCAGACCCAACACCAGTTATCGAGATTCGTGACTTACACAAAAGTTTTGGCAAGCTAGAGGTCCTGAAAGGGGTTGATATCTGTGCGCGCAAAGGTGACGTTGTGGCGTTAATCGGGTCTTCGGGTTCGGGAAAGTCAACCCTTTTACGCTGTATCAACCTATTGGAAAACAGCCAGCAGGGTGACATCTTATTCAAAGACGAACCCGTTCTATGGCAAGGTGATGGTCTTGAACGTCGCCCCGCTGACACAAAGCAAGTGCTGCGCATGCGCACCAATCTTTCTATGGTGTTTCAACAGTTCAATCTGTGGTCTCATATGACGATTTTGCAAAATGTAATGGAGGCACCAGTCACTGTGCTTGGCCTGCCTAAAGACACCGCCGAAACCGCAGCGCGTGGCTATCTTGAAAAAGTTGGCATTGGCGAGAAATGTGATGCCTTTCCTGCCCAGCTTTCCGGCGGTCAGCAACAGCGTGCAGCGATTGCCCGCGGGCTATGTATGAGCCCAGAGGCGCTGTTATTTGACGAACCCACCTCGGCACTGGACCCCGAACTTGAACAAGAGGTTATCGCGGTCATTAAGGATTTGGCCAGCGAGGGCCGCACCATGGTGATTGTCACCCACGACATGAAGCTTGCCGCAGATGTCGCTGACCATGTTGTGTTTTTGCATCTTGGTCGGATAGAAGAAGAAGGCCCGCCGGACACGCTGTTCGGCGCCCCAAAATCACAACGCCTGCAGCAGTTTCTAAGCTCAACTGTTCCAGCATGAACACCAAAACCAAACGTTAAACCAAGGAGAGACCATGAAAAATCTTATCTTAACCACAGCCGCCCTGGCCCTGACCGCCGGATTGGCCTATGCGGGCGACACCGTGCGCCTGGGCACTGAAGGTGCTTACCCTCCGTGGAACTTTATCAATGATGCCGGCGAAGTCGACGGTTTTGAGCGGGAAGTCGGCGACGAACTGTGCAAACGCGCCAAACTGACCTGTGAATGGGTTGTGAACGATTGGGACAGCATTATCCCCAATCTGGTCTCTGGCAACTATGACGCAATTATTGCCGGCATGTCGATCACTGATGAGCGCGATGAAGTAATCGATTTCACCACCAACTACAGCCAGCCTGACCCCTCTGCTTACTTGGCTCTGTCGAACGATGTAGATCTGGCCGGCGGTGTGATCGCCGCGCAATCCAACACCATTCAATCGGGCTATATCGCCACGACAAGTGCCACTTTAGTTGAGTTCTCCACACCGGAAGAAACCCTTGCGGCGGTGCGCAACGGCGAGGCTGATGCGGTTCTGGCTGACAAATCCTTTCTGGCGCCAATCGCAGCAGAGAATGCCGATCTGATGCTGATGGGCGACAACATCATGCTCGGTGGCGGCGTTGGCATGGGAATTCGTGAAAGCGACGGTGAATTGAAAGATAAATTCTCGGCAGCCATCGATTCGATGAAGGCAGACGGTTCGCTGAACGCGTTGATCACAAAATGGGAAATCGGCGAAACCTTTTAATCGTCTTCAGGCGAAGGGCCTTGCGCCCTTTGCCACCCCCCCGACAACCTGCCGCCAAGTTCGCCTGTATCGGGCCCCACCCGATATCCGCTCTAAGCCCCGAAGAGGCCCCCCATCTTTACGTCCTGTTCTGACCCCGAATTATTGCCTCAGGTGCAATGGCTGTCGTGTTACCTGACCACGGGTAAGCACATGGGCTTTTATACCTCATTTGCGACAGTCTTGCTGTTGCTGGCTATCACGGCACCGACGGCGCTGATGTTCGGCTTTGCCGGTGCCAGTGCTGCGCGTTCGCAGTTTGCGCCGGTGCGGTGGTTTGGAAAAATCTATATCGCCATTGTGCGCGGTGTTCCCGATATTGTTTTCTTTTTATTTTTCGTCATTGCTCTGGATCAGGCGTTGGAATGGATGCGCCATAAAACGCTCTGCCCAGACTGGACCGAGAACATTCGCCAAGGCGCAGATTTTGTTGTCTGTCAGGCGGCCAAACTGCCACAGGGGGACTCGCCGCAATGGGTGCATAAAACCTATGGGTTTGCCCTGGCGGTATTTACGTTTGCGATCGTCTTTGGCGCCTTTGCCAGCAATGTGCTTTTTGGCGCAATGCAAGCGGTACCGCGCGCCCAGATCGAGACGGCTGAAGCTTACGGAATGACAAGACGCCAGAGCTTTTGGCGTATTCTGGTGCCACAGATGTGGGTCTATGCCCTGCCCGGCCTTTCAAATCTGTGGATTGTTTTGATCAAATCCACGCCGCTGTTGTTTTTGCTGGGCATCGAAGACATCGTTTATTGGGCCAACGAACTCGGCGGCAGCAAACTGGCCCGGTTCAGCGCCTATCCCCATGGTGATTGGCGCATGTGGTATTTTCTAGCACTGTTGGTCTTCTACCTTGCCTTCACCAAAGCCTCTGAGGTGATACTGGACAGATTAATGAAAAAACTGACCTATGGCCAAGCCACTACAGGTGGTGCGCAACAACTGGCAGCAGGCCAATGAGCTGCTGGGATACCGTCGCGGATTATGGCCTCAGAGCAATCGGCATCGGTCTGCGGGGCTTGCCAAAAACCGATTTTACCCTGTGCCAACAGGTGACACTGATCGGATCGGGCATGATCTGGAATGTCTATTTTGGTGTAATTTCACTGTTTGTTGGATTTTTCTTTGCGATATCACTGGCTTTGGGTAAATTTTCAGACCGGTGGTGGCTTCGGCTTCCTGCAGATTGGTTTGTGTTTATCTTCCGGGGCTCACCACTGTTTATCCAACTATTCTTTGCCTATTTTCTCTTTCTTAGCCTTAAAAAACACTATTCGTTTTTCGATCCGTTCACTGCCGCTTGGTTGGGGGCGTTGATCGTGCTGGTTTGTAACACAGCGGCCTATTCGGCGTCTATTTTTCACGGTGCCCTGCTGTCGATCCCGAAAGGCGATATAGAGGCTGCCGATGCCTATGGGCTGTCTGGTTGGACACGGTTTCGCAAAATCATCTGGCCGACGATGTTGCGACTGGGTTGGCCGGCCTATACCAATGAAGCAATTTTTTTGTTTCACGCCACAGCACTGGTTTTTTTCTCTGCGTTTCCGGCCTGGCAACAACGTGGAGATGCGTTGTATTACGCAAGTTACTTTGCCGATAAAACTTTCAATCCGTTTGTACCCTACCCGATACTTGGGGGATTTTTCATCTTGCTGACCCTTCTGGTCATTGGGTTTTTCAGCGCGATCAACCGCCGACTGAACCGGCATATTCCAGCAGAGGATTACCAAAAAATCCGCTTGCGCTTGAACATGTTCCGGTAATATTATAAATTTGATCAAATGTTGATACCACTTGATTAAAAAGTGCATTTAAATAATAAACATGGCACAATCTTCTTTTATATTTATGATCAAAAATAAATGTATGACGCAAGACTTATGGAGAGACTGATGCAAGATTGGCTTGACCAGCACGCAGATATTACGGCGTTGCGCTTGGCCGTGGCCGATCTTAACGGCCAAGCCCGCGGTAAACGACTGCCGCGGCAATTTTCGGGTAAGGTTTTTGATGGTGGCACAAGATTGCCATTTTCAACGCTGAATGTGGATCTTCTGGGCCAAGATATCGACGACAGCCCACTGGTATTTGACAGTGGCGACGCAGACGGCTTGCTTGTGCCCACAGAACGCGGTTTTATCCCTATGCCGTGGCTCGACACACCAACGGCGATGTTGCCCATGGGGATGTTCCACCCCGACAATACTGCATTTGATGGTGATCCCCGCCATGCGCTGCACCGGGTGCTTGAGCGCTACACACTGCATCACCTGACCCCGGTGTCTGCCATTGAAATGGAGTTTTATCTGATTGACACCTCGGGACCGGCCCCCCAGATACCCTGCGTGCCGGGCACCGCATATCGTCATGCGGTGCCCGATACTTTGTCGATCAGCGCGCTGGATGATTTTGACGGGTTTTTAACTGATCTATATGCCGCTTGCAAAGCGATGGATATTCCCGCCGATGCCGCGATCTCGGAAAGTGGTGTAGGTCAGTTTGAAATTAATCTTCTGCATTGTGATGATGCGCTGCGCACCGCCGATAACGCTTGGTTGTTTAAAATTGCAGCCAAAGGCGTGGCCCGCAAACACGGATTTACCGCCAGTTTTATGGCCAAACCCTACCCCGACAGCGCTGGATCCGGAATGCACAGCCATTTTTCGGTGCTGGATGCCGAAGGCCGGAATATTTTTGATGACGGCAGCCCAAACGGATCAGAGACGCTGCGCCACGCCGTGGCGGGCTGTCTTGCCGCCATGGCAGATAGCAGTTTGATTTTTGCACCTTTCGACAACAGCTTTGAGCGTCTTGTGCCCGGGGCCCATGCTCCGACGTCTCTGTGCTGGGGATATGACAATCGCACCACAGCATTGCGGATACCAGCAGGGCCACCAAAAGCACGCAGGATCGAACACCGCGTCGCCGGGGCCGATACCAATCCATACTTAATGCTGGCCGCCATCCTTGGGGCCGCGTTGAACGGAATTGAGGACAAAACCCCAGCACCACCAGCCATCACGGGCAACGCCTATGGCCACGCCGCGCCACAAATTGCACAAACCCTCGAACAGGCGATCACCAACTTTGAGCACAGCGACCACATCAAGCGCTTGTTCCCAGCGCTGATGATCGATAACTTTTCCCGCACCAAACACCAAGAAAACCGTATTCTGACGGATCTGGACAGCAAAACGCGCAGCGCGATTTACCTCAAGGCTCTCTAAACAAGCTTGTTGTCCAGAGCTTGTGGACATAAGCTAACCCAAAAAACTGAACAGGTGTTTTATGAAGATCGGTATTTTGGCAACCGGACATGCGCCAGACAGTCTCAAGGCTAAGCTTGGTGATTATCCGGCGATGTTCACAACGTTGTTGGAGGGGCACGGGTTTACCTTTAAAACATGGGATATTGAAAATCAGCAATTTCCACAGTCACTTACACAGGCTGATGGCTGGCTAATCACCGGCTCGCGCCACGGCGTTTACGAAGACCACCCTTGGATTGCGCCTTTGGAAACCTTTGTCCGGCGGGCATATGAGGCCCATATCCCCATGGTTGGCGTTTGCTTCGGTCACCAGATCATCGCACAGGCATTGGGCGGAACGGTCGCCAAATTTGCTGGCGGTTGGAACATAGGCCATACCGAATATACCTTCGAAGGCGCGCCACTTGCTCTGAATGCTTGGCATCAGGATCAGGTGACCCAAATTCCAGCTGACGCCCGGGTGGTTGGACAAAATAGCTTTTGCGAAAACGCCTTTCTGGTCTATGGCAACCGCGCCTTTACACTGCAGGCCCATCCCGAGTTTGAAGCCGCGTTTATCGAGGGTCTGATCCGCACGCGCGCGCCGGGCGTTGTGCCAGCAGACTTGATACAAGCCGCCCGTGATGCGCTCGACAACCCCATTCAAAATAACGTTATTGCCGAGACAATGGCGAATTTTTTCAAGTTTAAGAGGCCATAATGTCAAATTGGATCGACAAGCTTCCCGCCGCTGCGCAGACCTATCTGCAAGATCGGCGTTTGGACGAAGTGGAATGCATCATCTCAGATTTGCCGGGCGTGGCGCGTGGCAAAGCGGTGCCCGCCAGTAAGTTCGCCCGCCAAACCTCATTTCACCTGCCAGATTCAATCTTTTATCAAACCATCACCGGCGATTGGGGCGAGGCCGCCGGTGATGAGGGATTTATCGAGCGCGACATGGTGCTGCGCCCCGATATGGCCACCGCTAGCGCGGCGCCCTGGACCGCCGATTGGACGCTGCAAGTCATTCACGACGCCTATGATCGCAACGGCGTGGCAATTCCCTATTCGCCGCGTAACGTGCTGAAACGCGTGGTGAAGCTCTATCATGATCGCGGCTGGAAACCGGTTGTAGCACCAGAGCTGGAATTTTTTTTAGTAGCCCGAAATCTGGATCCAACCCAAAATATCAAACCAATGATTGGTCGCTCGGGCCGACCAGCAGCCGCGCGGCAGTCCTATTCAATGACGGCCGTCGATGAATTTGGGCCGGTCATTGACGACATCTATGATTTTTCCGAGGCACAGGGGTTTGAGATCGATGGCATTACCCAAGAGGGCGGCGCCGGCCAACTTGAGATCAACCTGATGCATGGTGATCCAGTGGCACTGGCAGACGAGGTGTTTTATTTTAAACGCCTGATACGCGAAGCCGCGCTGCGCCATGATTGCTATGCAACCTTTATGGCCAAACCTATCGCCACAGAACCTGGCAGCGCGATGCATATTCATCACTCAATGCTGGATATGGTCACGGGTAAAAATCTGTTCTCAGACGATGAGGGGCGCGAAACTGAGGCGTTTTTCCAATTTATTGGCGGGTTGCAAACGCATTTACCAGATGCGATCGCGATGATTGCGCCTTATGTCAACAGCTACCGGCGCTATGTTAAAGACCATGCAGCTCCGATCAACCTTGAATGGGCCTATGACAATCGCACAACGGGCATTCGAATTCCATTGGCCGACCCACAATCACGCCGGGTCGAAAACCGCGTCGCCGGGATGGATTGCAATCCATATCTGGGTATTGCCGCCTCTCTGGCGTGCGGATATCTTGGATTGATCAATCAAGACAAACCCAGATCCAAGTTTTCCGGAGAGGCCTATACTGGAGATGGCGATATTCCCCGCGGTGTCGGCAGCGCTCTGGACAACCTTGATGCCGCGATGGCACTGCAAGAGGTCTTGGGCCCTGAGTTTGCGCGTGTCTATTCGATTGTAAAGCGCGCTGAATACGAGGAGTTTTTGCAAGTGATCAGCCCTTGGGAACGTGAACACCTGCTGTTAAATGTATGAATTTACTGTATTCTAATGATGCGCTAGGTCAGTACCCAGACAGTTGGTACACCGCAACCACCCCGCCGCTGCCCGCCTTTGCCCCCTTGAGCAAAGACATTAGCGCGGATGTTTGTATCATTGGGGCTGGATATACTGGTCTTTCCGCGGCGCTCACTCTGGCGGAGCGCGGATATGACGTTGTGGTGCTTGAGGCGCAGCGTGTTGGCTTTGGCGCCTCGGGGCGCAATGGCGGGCAATTGGGCAGCGGCCAAAACGTCGATCAGGGCAAACTGGAACGGATGATGGGCGCCGATGATGCCAACCGGCTCTGGCGTTTGAGCGAAGATTCGAAAGATATGGTCAAATCGCTGATCGCACAGCATCAGATTGAGTGCCATCTCAAACCCGGGATTGCCCATATGGCGCTGACTTCTAAAGAGATGGCCGCGCTTCACCTTGAGGCCGAGTATTTATCAGATCAATATGGCTACGACCAAATCAACACGTTGGACAAGGCGCAAGGACAAGCCCTGTGCCCATCGCCTGTCTATCATGGAGGTTATCTGGATCACGGTGCGGCGCATTTGCACCCGCTGGCCTTTGCGCTGGGCTTGGCGCGCGCCGCCAAAGCCGCTGGCGTGCACATTTATGAACAAAGCGAAGTCACAGATATGCGCAAGGGCACAAAACCGGTGATCACCTGCCGTGACGGGGCGGTCACCTGCACACATGCCATTTTGGCCTGTAACGGCTATCTGGGCCAGCTCAACCGCAAGGTTGCCGGGCGGGTGATGCCCATCAATAACTTTATCGCCGCGACCGAACCGCTGGGCAAAGATACAGCACAAGTTTTGACGCAAGACATAGCTGTTGCAGACACAAAGTTTGTAGTTAACTATTTTCGCCTATCCCATGACGGGCGATTGTTATTCGGCGGGGGCGAAAATTACAGCTATCGTTTTCCCACCAATATCGCCGCCAAAGTACGCAGACCGATGCAAAAAATCTTTCCACATCTGCGCGACGTCAAGATTGACTATGCCTGGGGCGGTACATTGGCCATCACCGCGCATCGCCTGCCCTATCTGGCGCGTCTGGACAACAACATCCTGTCAGCCTCGGGCTATTCAGGGCACGGGGTCGGTGCGGCCACGCTGTCGGGCAAATTGATGGCGCTGGCTATCGCTGGCCAATCTGAAGGGTTTGACACGATGGCGCGGATGCCCTCGGTGCCATTTCCGGGCGGCAAATGGGTGCAATCACCATTGCTAAAATTGGCGATGACTTGGTACAGTTTGCGCGACAATTTGGGGATTTAGCGGATTCAAGGCTCCAAGCAATTAAATGAAAGCTAAAGAATGCGCCTGTCCTGTTCAGGAAGGTTGCTAAGAAATGTACTTTGAACCAAAAACGACCTGCAACTTTTATAAATAGGCATTTTGAATTTAAAATGTTGACCTTTTTCGAAATAAAATCAACAAAGTACATTGAGATTGCCTTTTAGGTCAGGAGTTTGAGTATGTCAGAGATAAGTCTTACTGTTTTAATTATTATCGAGGGACAAGCACCCGCCTCTGTAGACCTGAAGCGCGTCGACAAAAATCTCACTGTTAGCTGCAACTGTTCGTCAGAAGATAAAGTTTGCAACCATATCATTTCGACGCTCTTTGGCGAAGAAGCCAAAATTGTTGGTTGTGACGGGACTTTGACTAAAACAATCGCAGACATGCTCGCGGGAAGCGATGTTGAACATGCCTTTTGGAAATTACGCGATCTAACGATGAAATCTGCCAAACTTAAAGCTGAGCTCGCTCAGGCTCGAACGAACCTCGGCGAAGCAATTATAGATTTCAAACCTTGGTAAGGGTGAAGCCGGGAGTTCGATCCTTTCCTGCGGCACCATAAAAACTACTTAATATCGATATTTGATTTAAAATTACTTTTGTTAGTAGACAACGCCCCCCCCTAAACCTCCTAGGACATCCTACAATGTACCAGAACATATGGTCACGTTTTGGTCACGCGACAAAAACGACCCCGTCTGTCGCAGTGGAAAACCTTGATTGGTTACTCACAAGACATCACAAACAAATCACCGACACATCGGTTTCCAATTAAAGAAGTTGCAAGACAATCGGGGCTCAGCACCGCGACGATTGCCCGTGCGATAAACAATCGCGGGAATGTTAGTCCAAAACCGCGGCACGGGTTGCCGCCGCTATTTCCGAGCTTGAAGGAAAAGAAATGCAACTGACCGCCCGTGGGCGGCGTATATTTTTTGATTTTGCAATTGAAGCGCCAACGCGCTTTATTCGTGAATTACAGCAAACCACCGAACACTGATACCACGTATCAGAAGCGCCGTGTGCCGCCCAAGGTTCGTCGCACAAGAGATAATGCGCGAAGACGAAGTCACTGCTGCTGTGTCGCGCATCACCAAACCGGGCAGCCACGGCGTGTGCATCAAAGCACGTGATTTGCCGCTGATCAGGGCGGCAGTGGTTCAGTTGACAGCATCGAATTTCCAGTGGTCACGTTGGTAAATGATCTGACGCATTGCCTAGGTCGGCCTTGATAATCAAAGCACAGGTCGCACGGCAGCCTATCTGATAGCGAAAACAGTTGGCGATAGCGCGGGATCGGTCCTGACCTCAGGAAGCAATGATCGGTTTTGGCTGGAAGAGAAGTGCGAAATTGCGGTCAATGCGACACCGAACCGACGATGTCCAAACCTGCACATCAGTGATGCAAGCGGGAGCAGCGGTGTGCATTTTGAAACTTCGCGCATCATTCAAACGGTTGTGTCAGGTCTTGAAGAAATGCGTGCAGTGTATTCGATGGGTGGCGGCAACACGACGATTCTGGATGTCCCCCACAGAGCGGATCACAGCCTGAGATTTACGTGGCTCTTGATCTGGACGACGATAACCGAAGGTTAATCGAAGGTTAATCGAAGATGGTCGTATCAATTTTGTACTGCACCATGACCTTCGCGTAGATCTGCAAAACGTGTTTCAAGCCTTTTTATAGCATCACAAACTGACGTCCGACCCTCTTCATACGGCCATGTCTCACACTCAGGTCGTGACTCCCGAGAATATTCCAACTCCTAAAAGGTATATTTAGAAGCGGGCTACTGCAAAAGAGCTGCGAAGGCTCGCTTCGTCCCGCGTTGCAGACCTCTGGGCCGCAGGATTGCTGCACAAATAGCAAATGACAGCTTTGGGCACGCCGCGCCGCAGCGTTACAACCCAGCACGAAGGTCCGGCTTGGGCCGTGAATCACGGTGTTGAAACTGCTTAAAGCTGGGGGTGCTGGGATTGCTGCAATGCAGAGAACGGCAGCTTTGAGCCTATCGTGTATATTGGGTTTCTTCGCTGCGAGCGCACGCAGTGAGGAAAATGCGGTTGGTGCATAAGTATTTGTGCCGCTATGCGGCGAAAGACCTAGACATTCAGACACGGCCCAGCAAAAATTATAAACTGATTTCAAAGGCTGCGGGTACAAGATAAATTTTTGGGTTGCATGTTTTGACGATAGTTTTGATCGCCGGCGCAGTAATGTTCACGCCTTGATGGCAATTTCCTCCTGCAGCTTTGCCCGACGCCTCATGGCTTGTTTGGACCATGTCGCATCGAAATTATAGATTTCGTCAAACTGTGGCGTGTCTTTAGACAGATTGACCCACGGCTGTTTGGAACATATGTAAATATGAACGTCAGGCGGCATTTGGTCGGAAAGATCAAGCGTTCCAACGCGAATGAAGTGAATATGTTTACGCAAAGCCCCCCCCAGATTATAATTGCTCCAGACCGCAACTTTGCAACTGGCACACCGAGCAATATCTTGACCGGTGCCTCCGGGTGTCGGCACGATAATTTCTTCAATTTTGCCTGACAATAAAGTAACTCTATTTGCCTCTATCATGGCGTTTAGAGCAAACGCCGAGCCAGAGTTTTGCTGGCAGCCATGACAATGGCAACAATGGACGATCAACGGATCAGAGATCATCTGATATCGAACTTGGCGGCATGTGCAGCCACCATGTCTACTTCGGGTCCTGTTCGGCATGGTGTCCTACTCCTCTATCGTGTTGCGTATCGGTTTTAGGTTTTACGATATCTGTTTTGAGGCCTTTGAGAATGGGCATGACCCCGCCAATTTCAGCGTTGCCGACGCCGAGCGTGTCTGCGACGTTTATGACAATCTGGATAGACCTGTCCAAATTGGCGTCAATTATGCCCATTCCCTGATTTATGCGTCAGGCAATCGTAACTTCGACTGTAGATGGCGTCTCAGCGCGGCAGTTATCAGCGACAGGTGAGTGGACAACGGCGTAGCTGACGATATCGCGCAACGTCTGCTCTTCAACGCCAGCCGCCCCGATTTTGACGCGCGTTCGCAGACTCAGCGATCCGGCACGCACAGTCGCGTCCATACCGAGCAAGCCACGGTCGTCGTCCACGCTATCGGCTGTCACCTCCAACGTATCAAGCGACAGCCCCAGTTCAGCGGCACGCAACTCAATTCTTGTCGCATCGCAGGTTGCTAAGGCTGCGCGTGATAACCAGCCCGGCGTGGGCTTAGAACCGCCACCACCAATGGCTTTGGGCATATCAGTGACAACCGTTTCGCCCTTTGCTCCCGTTGCGCGACAGCGCAGACCGTCCTCCATAACAGCGGTAATCGGTGCGCTGGTGCTGACAGCATCCTTCGGGTTTTCGCTTAGGTAGGCAATCACGTCGAATACAGAATTTTGGATGTTTTCAACAGACATTTTATTGTCCTTTGTGGGTTAATAAATTAATTTGTGTTCTCTTTGGCCTCAAACGGCAACATGACATGAGCCAGCGGTGTTTCCCCCCACATAACATAGGGACCACCCACAAAGGGATCGCGAGGCAAGTCGGCCAGCATTTGCATGTTCGGGAAAAGCATCATGATATGTGGACCGTCTTGCACCCAAACACCGCCATCGTTGGGGTCAGTTGCCATCGGATCGTCGTTATTTACCATAGCGTCACCCTGAAGCATGTACGATACACCAATGACCTCGGTGGAAAAGTCTGTGCCCGACACGACTGCTTCCATCCAACGCATCCATACAGCATCATTGCACATCGGGTGCTTGTCGCCGGGAATAAGCCCGACACCGGGTAGGCAAACCCATCCATTTGTGCCCTCGCGAAGGACCGTGCCATCCACATCTATTATCGTCGCTTGCGCTGAAATATCTGAAGGTGCAGCCAACATGGCGCGGGCGATCTTGTCATGCGTGGATTCCGCGAAGCCTGTCGTTGCTGCTAAAGCAAGGAAGAGCGTTATTGCCGTTATGATTTTCTTAGTCATATCAAAATTCCTTTTTTTGGTATTAAATGATCCTTGATCGGCTGAGTTAGGCACCGGAAGAACAGCATCTTGTTTCCGGTCATCTAATGGTGGCACTGGTTCAGATTTTTAGAAACTGGCAAAAATTCGATACACATTTTGCAAAAATGCACATCGCGGGGAGACTTTGGATGCAATGGGATGACGCACGGATATTTCTGGCCGTGGCGCGCGAAGGGTCGTTTAGCAATGCAGCCAAACGTTTAGGCGTGCAGCATTCGACCGTGTCACGCCGTATTCGCGAGCTGGAAAAAAACTTAGCCGCCCCTTTGGTTGAACGAAAAACATCAGGATACATCCTGACCCCAGCGGGCGAAGAGTTGAAAATCTCGGCGTGTCGGATCGAACAAGAGCTTTTGTCGTTTGAAGGGAGGGTCGGCGGACAAGATGACGATGTTGCAGGGGAGCTGCGGGTGACCGCCATCGCAAATATGGCTTCGACCGTATTGATGCCATATTTCGCTCGTTTTGTTGCTGTACACCCCAATATCGAGTTAAATGTCCTTGTCACCAACAATTCTGTACGCCTGACCGAGCGCGAAGCGGATATCGCCTTAAGGCAAACAAACAAGCCCGGGGAAAACTTGATTGGAACGCAGCTGACGACTGTGGCGTCGGCGGTTTACGGTGCGCGAGATTACTGCGCTGACATCAACGCAGGTAAATCCGCCGAAAAGTGGATTGGCGTCGATTGCTGTGAGTACCACAGAACATGGACCAAGCAGGCTTGGCCAAGCGAAAAACACGAGTTTTATGTGGATGAAACATCACTGACACTTGCCGCGATGAAACAAGGGCTTGGTGTCGGTTTCTTGCCATGTTTCCTTGGTGATAGCGATCCGGAGCTTATGCGGTACCGTAAACCGGAAGTGCAGCACGAGCTTGGCTTGTGGTTGCTCTATCATCGCGATCTACGCAACACGAAACGGGTGACCCTATTTCGTGAACATATGCAACGCGAGATCAAAAAGGCGTCAACGTTGTTCGAAGGGTTGGAGCCCGCACCGACATAGTTTGTTATCCAAGAGTAAGGGTATTGCGCTTTGATTGAAGCGTTTTTTATATTGGGTTCAACCATCCTTCCTCGTGAACGCTCGGTTCGAAATCTGTCGCGATCCTTAACTTTAAATGGCCGCTTTGGGGACGCCGCGCCGCAGTGTTAGACCCCAGCACAAACGGCGCCAGAACCCTGCGGAAATGTGGCTCACCTCCAAAGTGACGACAAAAACGTATCCTAGGTTCACAGTTTTTGCATTTGGGCATCGCACACCTTGCAGGTCTGACGCAGTGCTAGGGCCCGAGCCAATAGCTCCTATCTGGCAAACAGTTGTCCTAAATCAGCAAACGCCTTGAGCTGAACAACCTTGCCAGCAGGGTCTTTGAACCACTGACAGTTTGGCAGAGGCTCCAAAGTCAGTATGGATGGAGCCTATGGAAA
>TARA_B110000046_G_scaffold164751_1_pt1 | contig 19509 bp, 16 predicted proteins | sample TARA_B110000046 | Tara Oceans TARA_B110000046 (sample SAMEA4397157) | marine metagenome | biome: Polar Biome; feature: [DCM] deep chlorophyll maximum layer (ENVO:01000326); material: water (ENVO:00002006), including particulate matter (ENVO:01000060) such as... | depth 40 m
CGTTTTTCTTGTTCTTTACTGTATAAAGGTAAGTATTCTGGCAATAAAGGTCGAGGCCCGATAAAACTCATATCTCCTTTGAGCACATTCCAAAGCTGTGGGAGCTCATCTAAGGATAGTTTTCTGATAACACTACCAATCGAAGTGGCTCGCTGATGATCGGGCAACAATTCGCCAGAATCTGACCGGGTGTCCCACATGGTTTTTAATTTATAGATGGTGAACAGTTTTCCATGCTTCCCGGGTCGAATTTGACTGAAAAAAGGAGAGCCACTGTTTTGAATCAGAAGGATAAAAGTTACAAACAGGAAAAACGGAAGGAGCAAAACCATCAGGCTAAATGCAGTTATGCCATCACATACTGTTTTAAAGGTTTTGTATCTCATGTGCGTTCCATTACTTCGATATAGCGTTGCGCTAGATTTTCGTAGGTAAATGCTTCAACAGCTTTTCTACCTTTTTCTCCCATGAGCTTATATTGATCAGCCGGGAGAGACAAGAATTCTGATATACCCTCTCTAATTGCTTCTCTCTCGTTTTTTACATGGAGTCCACAGTTGTTGATTTGGACTAAATCATTAATTCCGTGATGGGCAGCTATGATTGGAGTTCCACTCGCCATATAATCATAATATTTATTTGCAGCTACTCCGTAATCATATAAAGGGCTGTGGTGTCGGGCAGTGAAGGCAATATCTACAATGGATAAATAATTTCGAACTTCCTCTCTTGTTATTCTTCCAACAAAAGTAACATTCGTAATCGAGGCAAGTTCTTTTTCCATTGCAGCCTTTAGTGGACCAGCTCCTATGAATAAAAAATGTATCTGTTGTTCCATTCCCTTTTGATCCAACAAAAGCTCAATCAAAGGCTCTAATGCATTGGCGAATCCAAAAGTTCCGATGTATGCAAAAAGTTTCTTGTCTCCAATCTGGTCCATTTTTTTGGGGACAACGGTACTCAAATCCAGAAATGATTCTGGAATTCCATTGGGTATGCAATGATATTTGGAAGGATCTTTTGATATAGGGTTGATATAACGTTCCGAACCGTCCAAAAGCGATACAATTTCTTGTGCTTTGCGATAACCTAATTTTTCGAGCCAGGCGATATAAATAATCAAAGGGTTCCATTTTGAAAAACCCATGAGTAAAATGGGAGTCAATGGCCATAAATCTCGAATCTCATAAATAAATTTATCCGCTCTAAAATACCATTTCAAAAAGAGTGCTTGTAACATTGGAAAGATACTTACGCAACTTAGAATAATAATGTTAGGAGTTCCTAGTTGTTTTCTTTTAAAAACCAAACTCCCTACGCGCAAGGCAAATTCAATCATAGAGACAAAACGCAGCAAAGATTTATGCGAGTGTTTTAGGGTTTTAATCCAGTAAAAAGCTACTCCATCCTCAATAACAAAACCTTTTTTTGAGTGATTTTCGGGGGCAATTAAGTGGTTATTACTGTTTGAGATAAGGACAACATTAAGGCCTTTACTTTGCCAATATTTAACCAAATGAAAATGTCGTTGGTTAGCACCAACCTTTGGGGTTCCAGCAAATTGATTGATGATCCAAACCGTTTTCATAGGTGTTCTTAATTATTTTTTAAAATTAAGCAATGTTTTTATAATAAGCTCAGCTGTTTTTCCATTACCGTATATAGGCTTACTAAAATCTTGATTTAAAGATTTTCGATTCTTAAACGCCTGAATTATCTTTTCTTTTGAAGTCCCTGTAAGAATATTGTTTTTACTTTCAATCAATTCCGTCCATTCAGTTTCTTCCCGCAAAACAATACAGTTTTTATGAAGGAAATAGGCTTCTTTTTGGATCCCGCCAGAATCGGAAATAACCAATTCTGAATGCCTAATATAGCTAATAAAATCGATGTAAGACAAAGGTTCTAAAATCTTAACCTTTGAGTTAAGTACTATCCCCTCATCTGCAATACGTTTTTCGGTTCTTGGGTGTAAGGGTAGAATAATTTGAAGGTCTTCGGCAATGGTATTTAAACTTTCACAAAGTTCTTTTAAACGGGCAACATCATCTGTGTTTTCAGCTCTGTGTAGGGTGCAAAGTGCAAAAGGAAGTTCGTTTGGTTTAGTATCGTCTAAAGTAGAAGCGAACAACTTCAAAGCATCGAACATGATGTCTCCTACAATTTCGACTGTACTGTTAAACGCTTGATAACCTTCTTTATTCAGATGATCTACGGCAGTTTGAGTCGGACAAAACAAAAGTGTGCTTAATCGATCCGTTAAAATTCGATTGACTTCTTCGGGCATATTCATATTAAAGCTTCTAAGTCCTGCTTCAATATGAGCAATTGGAATGTGTATTTTAGCTGCAGCCAATGCGCCTGCTAAGGTAGAATTTGTGTCTCCGTAAACAATTACCCAGTCGGGTTGTTCTTCCAACAAGATTTTCTCTATGGCGGCCAATTGATCGCCAGTCATTTCGCCATGAGTTTTTCCTCCAGACTCTAAACGGTAATTCGGTTTTGGAATTCCCAATTGATCAAAGAATATATCGGACATATTGGCATCGTAATGCTGCCCCGTATGAACGATTATTTCTTGAATTTGATCGTATTGTTTTAAACAAAAAGAAAAGGCAGCAGCCTTTACGAATTGTGGACGAGCACCAACTATGGTTAAAATTTTCAAAAGTTATATTTTAAAATAAGCTCTTCTTAGGAGATTATAAATTTTTAATGGAAAACGTGTTCTTACTAAATGAAAAAAATAAAATTTAGCATTCATAAATAGATTTAAAGTAGTGTAATGTAATTTTAATTGTTTTTTTAAATTATTCAATCCCTCTGAGTTTTCTTTAAACAAAAGTCTCGGTCTTAAAAAATCTTCAATTCGTTGATCTAAATTGCTCATTGACAGTTCTTTATTATTTATAATTGTTTCATAGCAGTTTTGAATAATTGTTCTGGTTTTGTTTGGATGTTTAAGAATCGAAACTACATGATCGATATTTGAAAAATCCTCTTCCAATTCAACATAATCAATACCGGGTTTGAGTATCCCACCATAAGAACCTTTAATTAATATTTGAAGTGTTTTGCATAGAGCTGCTTCAATATTCCTTGGGGAAATATCGGTTAGTTGAAAATGCTTGTCCTCTTTTTTTATGAAGTTTTCATAAATTTCAAGTGTCTCTAAATTTGGGTTTTCAATCATTATTTTTTTAATCCTAAGCATTTCACTATGATTTCTAATTATGGTACTTGACCCTGAATTGCTTCCTAAAATGGCCTTGGATGAGGCGATAAAACGATACCAATCGTCTCCGAGAATAACATCTTTAGGTTCATTGGAAATGTCTAAAGCTAGTGTTTCTTTTAATTTTTCTTTAAAAGAACTACCCAAAGAATATTTTATATATCCTAATTTGTTTGGGAAAGAGGGCTTTCCTGTAGACCTGTAAACAATGTCATTTATTTTTTCACATCCAGAACTGATAGTCCCAATTTTATTAACTAATCTTGCTGACAAATAACAGGTGTGTCCTCTTATTATTGGTTTTTTTGTTTTTAAAAAACTAGGATATAGGGTTTCCCAATGAATTGGATCAAACACAGAAACAATAAGATCTGCATATTCTGTATACCAATCATCTCTTGTTTCTTGACACCAATAATCGTCTTGGGGTAGAGCTATAGTTGTGCTTTTATGAGACTTTAAAAAAGCATAATCTCGGTCAATAATTTGATGGAAATTGGGATGAGAGAGTTTAACCAAAAAAGTAGCTGTAATGTAAATAACATCAAAATTGAATGATTTCAATTTATTAGGAAGTTTTACATTTATATCGTGAATGAAATAATTGTAATTTTCATTCCTTTCGTAAAACATTAGTTCTACTTCTTCTTGACCTTTTAATCTATATTTCTTAGGCCCAAGTCCGTGTAAAATCAATATGTTCCGACTTCGTGCTTCCATTAAAGAAAAATATTGTGTTTATCGATGCATTGTTGTATGTATTTTTTGTTACTTTTCGTCCATTCAACAGTTTGACTTAAGCCCTTTTTTAGTGAAATTTGTGCTTCAAAATCAATTTCATTTTTTGATTTTTCAGTTGAACCAAATCGTGTTCCTGAATTATCCCATTTTCTTTGAGGCTTCAAGATCAATTCTGATTTACTGCCTGTTAATTCAATAATTAATTCAGCTAAATTTAGAATTTTGGTTTCTACACCAGAGGCTAAGTTATAAGATTCCCCATTTTTACCCTTGAGCGCACAAGCTACTAATCCACGAACAACATCTTCTACAAAGATAAAATCTCTTGAACTTTCTCCATTTGCTTCTAATTGAAGTGGTTCGCCTTTCAAGGCTTTCCAAATAAACGTTGGTGTTACATTACGCCAAACTGTATTAATTGTTCCCCTCCATTGTCCAGCACCCAGAATTTCTCGTGGGCCATAAATATTTTGAAATCGTGCTTTAACAAAAGGTAATTCAAACTGTGAGTAGAAATAATTACCATACATTTCACCGATAAGTTTTGACATAGAATAGGGACTATCGTGAAATAATGAAATTGTTGAGTCTTCATCAGTTGGAGTCGCCTCTCCATAAGTTTTCTTTGCAACAGCACATCCTGCTGCAGAATAAACAACTTTTTTAAGTGTTTTAATATCTTTTAATCTATTAAATAATTTTAAGGAGGTTAATGAATTATTCTCATGATCCTCCAATGGATTTACAATTGATGATTGATTACCATGATAACAAGATAAATGAAATACATAATCTAAATCATTAGGTAAGGTATTCAGAATATGATCATTTGTAATTGACCCTAAAATCATTTTCACCTTACTTGAAATTGGAACATTTAACGGATCAGCAGATAATAAATTATCAACAATCAATAGTTCTTTTACATCAAAAGTATTTAAAATGAAATGGGCTAAGTTACTTCCAACAAATCCAGCTCCTCCAACAATTAGTATTTTTTGATTATTCATATTTTAGCTTTTAAGGTGAGAGTATATTTCAATTATTCCTGTTTCATCATAATATTCGAGTTGTTTTTGAATAGTTTTTTCAAAGCTTGTTTTAGACTTCCATCCAAAAGTTTTAAATGTAAGAGTAGGATCTAAAACCATTTTAGCAACATCATCATCATTTACTGATTTTACTGGAGCTTCAAGATGTGGTTTTTGTAAATAATCTTTCACCACATTGAAAATTTCAAGGATTGACTTTCCTTCTCCAGTTGAAACATTAAAAATTCCAAGTTCATCAGATTTAAAAAGAATTATTTCTAGTAATTCGAAAAAATCATCAAAGTCTAGAAAATCTCTTATAGAATCAGAGCAAAAACAACTTTTACCCTCTTTAATCCTTTTATAAAAGGTAGGAATTGGTCCTATAGATAAATTTTTGGAACATATATTCGATAATCTAAGAGAGATTAATGGTAACCCCATATTCAGCATATAGGCTTCACCAAAAGTTTTGGAAAGACCATAACTGGTAAAAGGCTTTAAAAGATGATCAATAGGAACTGGAATTTCTGTTGGACTCCCATAACAAAGAGCCGTTTGAAAATTGATTACCTTTTTTACTTTATATTTCTTACACAAAGTAACTAAATTAATTGAACCCAATATATTTACATCTGCATCTCGATGAAAATCATCTGGATCATCATAAGAGGCAGCACTATGTATTACAACATCTGGCGAAAAATCTTTAAATATTTTTTCTAGAAAGAGTTTATCAGTAATAGAACCTTCAAAGATATTTTCTTCTTGAAAAAAAGAAAGGTTTGATCTTTTACCCGTTTTAAAGTTATCAATACAAATTAATTCAACTTCTTGATTTGCATTTAATCGTTCAATAACGTTAGAACCAAGTGTTCCAGCTCCCCCAGTAATTAATATTTTCATTATTTATTTTCTCTTAAATGAGTGTATTCTCCTAATGTCCCAAATTCTTTGTAATATTCAACTGCTTCTTCAACTGTTTGACTAATTGGGGAAAACTCTATGGTTCCAAAATCTTCTACAGTCCTTGTTGGATCTAATAGTATCGAAAAAACATCATCTGGCCCTAAGGGTCTGATTTCTGGCTCAGGATATTCTTTAATTTGAAGTGCTTTTACTACTTCATCGTATAATTCTTGAACAGAAACATCTTTCCCAGAAGAAAAATGATACGCACCAGAACCTACTCCATCAACTGCTTTGACGACTACTTTCGCTAAATCTTTAACAAAAACAAAATCTCTTCTTGATTCTGTGATGAAACACTGCTTTTTGTCCTTCAAACGTTGATAAAAAATTGGTAATGGGCCTGCAACATTTCTAGGACCAACTACATTCGCTAAACGAAAGGTTACATAATCTAAACCAGAAAGCTCAATAAACAATTCATTGGTAGTTTTAGTAATAGCATAACTACTCCCCGAAGGGATTCTAGGGTGATTAAGAGTTATGGGCTGTTCCATTGGCTTTTGTCCATAACACAAAGCCGTTTGGAAGTATATAAACCTTTTAATATTGGCTAATTTTGAAGCCTCTACTATATTGGCGCCTCCTATGCAATTGGTTAAATTATCGCTATACCAATCGTCAGGATCTTTATAAGAAGCAGCTGTATGAACTACTGCATCAGGTTTAAATCTTTTGAATATGTCCAAAACAATTTCTCTATTAGCAATAGATTCGAAAACTATTTCTAGATTCGGATGTTCCTGAAGGTGTTCGACTCTGCCCGTTTCTAAATTGTCAATTACCAATACCTTATCTCCTCGATCGAGGAATAATTCTGAAACATGAGATCCTATTTGCCCTAGTCCACCTGTAATTAATACATTCATCTTAAATTATTTTATGAGTTGTTTATATTGTTGTGCTTTATCATGAAATTCTTGCTGCCATAATTCTAATGAAAAAAGACCCCAAATATTACGGTCAAATTTACCTTCTTTTGCGATATTTTTAAGTACTATTTCATTATTTATATACCTTCTATTTAATGCGCTATTGGAACTTAAAACATCTGTTACAAAGTCTTTTAAATCATCTCTAAACCAATCATTAATTGGAGTTGGGAAACCCATCTTATCAGTTCTATTATAAACTGAGTTAGGGAGATATGGCTTTACCACTTTTTTGAATATGTGCTTCATTTCGCCATTTTTGAATTTGATGTCAGCTGGAATAGTTGCAGCTAATTCAACAATTTTTTTGTCAAGAAGAGGAACTCTAGACTCCAAACCGTGAGCCATACTCATTCGATCTTCAACGTGCAGTAGGCCAGGGAGAAGGGTTTTAAAATCAAAATGAGTCATTCTATCAAAGTAGGATTCCTTTTTAATATTCTCTCCGTTAAAGATATCTAAAAATGATTTTCTAGAGGAGTAAAACTCCAATTCGTCCCAATTAACTTCTTTATCCAAATTTGGAGCTCTATTAATGAGCTGAAAATATCTTCTATCCATCGATTCAAAAAGACCGTTCTTCCAAAACTGTTTGATCATTGGTTTGTAACCTTTTAAAGAAGTTAAATTTGGAATTATAGATTCATAGGTTACCACAAAATTTCCATTATTAGAATTTCCATTTATTGCTGCTTTAATGCATTGCTCAAAATAAGCCACTAAGTATCGCGTATACCCTCCGAAAATCTCATCTCCACCTTGGCCTCCTAAAACAACTTTCCTGTGTTGAGAGGCAAGCTTAGATACCATGAATTGCGAAAATGAACCAGGACCTGCAACTGGTTGATCTAAATGATAAATAACTTTTTTAATATTAGCTTCAAAATCTTGGGCTGTAATATCGATTGTTTTTAAATCAAAGTTATTTAATCTAGCTACTTCATGGGCGTGAATACTTTCATCAAATTCTGCTCCATATTTTGAAAACTTCCCTGTAAACCCTAATAAATTTCCATTAGTTTTATCTTTAGATGCTAGTACAGCAAGAGAACTAGAATCATAGCCCCCACTTACGTATGCTCCTATGGGAACATCTCCTGTCAGATGATATTGAACAGATTCTTCTAAGAGGGCACTGAATTCTTTCTCAAAATAGGACGAACTTTTACTAAAATCAGGATCATAATACACTTCCCAATATTTTTTAATAGCGAGACCTTTTTTAGAAAATGTAAGTGTATTTGCAGGGAGTAATTCTTTAACAAAATTAAACATTGTTTTTTCTCCTAAACAAAGTTGAAATGTTAAATAGTCTTTTAAGCCTTCTTTATTGGTTTCAATCAAAGGTAAAAAAGGAAGGAGGGCTTTGATTTCTGAGGCAAAATAAAATCGATCTCCATCTTCATAGTAATAAAATGGTTTAATGCCAAAATGATCTCTTGCGCAAAATAGATATTGTTTTTCTTCATCCCAAATGGCAAAAGCAAACATTCCACGAAACTTATCTACACACTTCTCACCCCATTTTTTATACGCAAGAAGTATGACTTCTGTATCTGATTTTGTTCTAAAGTTTCTAGGCCCGAGTTCCTGTATTAATTCTTTGTAATTGTATATTTCACCATTAAATACTATCCAATTCCCAAAATTGTCAGTCATTGGTTGACTCCCATTTTCTGATAAATCAATAATACTAAGTCTTTGGTGGGCAAATCCTACAAATCCATTTTGGTGACTCCATTTTCCTTTATCATCGGGGCCTCTATGCTCAATGAGTTTACCCATTACTCCCAAATGATGATTTAATTTTGAGGTATTTAAATACCTGTCATAAATTCCTGCTATTCCACACATATTTTATATATTATTAAGTTTTAGTATTTCTTTTAATTTATAAACATTAATGAAATTCGATAAAAACTTTTTCGTTAACTGTTTAAATTGGCCTCCACACAATAATAAAAAATTAGTCAACGAAACCCTGAGACGTAAAAGATATGAAATCTTTGACTTTGCTCTAAGGCTAAATTCTGACGAATCAATACACTCTTTTAAAATTCTATCTACAAAACTTTGATATGATAGGTCTTTATTGTTGGTAATATCTTCATAGGCAGTATCAACAATTTTTTGACAAAATGGAGTATCATTCAAATAACTAATTATTTCATGAGCATTTGAAAAGTCTTTCTTCAATGGTAGATAATGCTTCCATGGTATCAGAATGCCGTTGAAATAACCCTCAACTAATATTTGTAGCGTTTTTGTTGCAACAGCTTCAAGGTTTCTGGGGCCTAAAGCAAAATTATGAATATTAAAATCTTCGTCTGGAAAACAATTTGCTTTAACATTTTCAAAATCGGGATCGGTCTTTCTCTTAATAAATTCTTTGATCTTTAGTTGAATACCACCTTCTGAATCCCATAGGCTAGATCCACCCTCACAACCTATTACACTTTTAGAAGATTTCAAAAACTTAAACCAAGCCTTACCGTCAAGGACAGCATTTTTTCTCTTAGTCCTATCATCAGTGTTTTTGATGTCAATCAAAAAATCTGTTGATTTAAAGTAATTTGTAAAAAACGTTAAGAGCTTAAACTTCAAATCCCCATGCTCACCGCAATAAAACGGAATTCTTCTGGCTCGATAACTTACGTCTATGGGTCTATTTTTTAATTCTGGTGCATCTTCGTTTTCTTCTACTAACTTTTTGCTTAAATACCCTGTTAGAACTTTAATTACTTTGGGTTGATAGTCCTCATGCTTAAGATAAACATTTGAAATGTCTTGTTTCTCAATTAATGTAGTACAAATTAATTGTACCTCTGATTCTTTAAAGAGGTTTAATAACCTTTCACTTTGTAAATATTCATCCTGTGGGATGGCAACTTTAAAGCCATTTAAATTTTTAATTGCTTTAACCTTATGAAGCCATTTACGTGAATCTATGTGAAATCTTACACCTGCCAGTAATGTGTAATGTAAAATGATAAGGTCGAAATCTAAACCCTGTAAAAAAGCTGGAATTTGACTCTTAATATTAACATACAAACAATTTAAAGATTTATGTTCCTTAAAACTATTCAGATGACTTTTTACAGTATCGCGTAAAGAAAATCTATCAAGCGAGTAAAGAACTAAGACTTTCATTTCTTGTTTAGGTTTAATAGTTGATTAACTAAAATTTTTGAGTTTATATCTGGGTTGTAATGTTTCTCTACGAATTCTCTTCCCATAGTGCCATAGTGATTAAGTTTATGAGGATTATCTAATAAATCTTTCAATGTTTTATATATATCCTTTGTATTGGATTCAATTACTGGAAGTCCGTTATATTCTGGATATGCGTTTAAGAAAGTCTTCTTATAATCCAAATTTATATAACAAATGACCGGTTTACCGAGAGCCATACTTTCAATAGCTGTTGATCCCCAATGACCATAAATTAATTGATCAATAACAATATCTGCTTTTATTTGCTGAAATCGCATTTGGTTAATGTGTAAATCCTCGATAATTACTTTTTCTATTGCATATCCCTCGGCAATAAGTTGGTCAATAGCTTTTATAATTGACTGGGTCCCCTTGATGTTTTTAACTAAAGATGCTCTCCCACTATTTTTTAAAAAATTTGAATGTAATATTTTTATTTTTTTATTTTTGGGGCGAATGAGTTTTGACTCAGAACTAGAGAGATAAGGATTCCAAAGGTCTAAATCAATAGATTTATATTTAAATATAGTCTGCTTGTAACTCTCCGTTTTTACGAAACCAAAGCCAATATTAAGGTCAGCGTATTTTTTAATTAGATTAAAATTTCGTTGATTTTCTTTATCATTACAATGATCAAAATATCCGCAATTACCACATACGTTTCCTTGGTCCTTTTTTAAAAAAAATGATTTTAAATTTTCAAACCTACATCCAGGAGGATAATAAACCACTTTTTTCTTAAAAACTTTTTTGATGAGCCACATTTCCAAAGAAAAACTTTTTTTAAAAAACAAATCTAAGTGAGGAAAAAGTGATAATTGGCCGTAATAAACAAAGTAGTTAAACCTAGGGATATTCAATAAAAAAACAAAAAGAGAATAACAATAGTTAATTCGTTTAAATAAACCATTCGTGTTTTCTAAAATTCGGTAACCGACTATACCATTTTTGCTAAATAATAATTTATCGGGATAAGACCATTCAACAAATATAGATGACTTTATTCCATCTTTAGCAAGGCTATTTCTGATAGAATAAGTGCTATGAAGATCAGGCCTTACAAATAAAATTTTAATGTCATTTTTATTAATCATCAAGTGTATTTAATATTAATTTAGAATACAATAAAAACAGAAGGACAAGAAACAAGATTAGAGTCCAAGAAATCAATCTTGTATAATTAAAGCTTATGTAATTACTGATGTAAAATGCGAGCGTTGCAACCAAAATAATACTTAAAACTATCTTCCAATTTAGCTGATATGTCAAGTATTTTTGGCCTACTAAATATGCTAATATAGCCAGAAGGAGATAGGTTACTAAGGTGGAAATTGCAGCACCTAAAATTCCGATTTTTTGAACTAAATAAATTGTGAATGCAATATTTACAAATGCTGCAATCCATTCTATTATTGAGACCAAATATAACTTTTCTTTAAAATAAATGCCAGGTAAAAAAATTAAATAAATACCCTTTATCAAATATGCTAATGCAATAAAACCTATCAGTTGTGATGAAGTATGAAATCTTGGATCGGTTAGGAACTCCATGAGATCTTTTGATAATCCAAAAAATAGAATTGAAATCATACAAATTAGTGATAAATAATAATATAAAATTTTTGGGAATATTATCTTTGCCTCTTCTACTTTATTTACAAATGAAATAAAAAAAGGAGACCAGGCAATAGAAAACGCTGAGGTAATCAAAAGAGCCACAGATCCAAAAGAATAAGCCATTGAATAAAGACCTACCAAATCTAAACCCAAAAAAATGTCTATGATTTTTCTGTCAGAATAATCAATACAAATAAATGCGAATAACCCAAAAATACTAGGAATTCCAATTTTGACTAGACTTTTTAATTTCAAAAACAAAACTCCAAATTTAATCTTTCTAGAAACTACTAGAAGCATCAGTAATAGAACAAGTGATTTACTGATCAAACCAGCGAATATTAATCCTTCAACCCCTAAATTCATGACAACAACAAAGTAAAAAGAAAAGAAGGCAATTAGACTTGAAGTGAAAATCATAAAAAACACATAAGTATATACTCTGTTTTCTAACCTTAGATAAGACATAAAGGGTTCACAAAGAGTCCAAATTGCTAACGTTGTGATAGCCAAAAATAATAATTCACTATAGTCACCAGTTGAGAATAGAATATCATTTAAAAGTGCTGTTAAAAAAAACAAAATTGGTAATAAGAGGAGTGCTACCATAAGATTTAGAAAAAAGTTGGTCCAAATCAAATGCTCTTTTGCCAATAGATCACTTTCCTTGTGGTACATGATATATAAAGAATTACTAGTTCCCAGATTAAATAGGCCCACAAGAAAAGATACTGCTAAAGTAATTAAAGCAAATATTCCAAAATCTTTAGGTGCCAATTTACTGGTTAAAAAAGGGAGAATAAGAAATGATATTGACTTCTGAATTGCTCCACTCAAACCATATACAATAGTGTCCTTCGACAAATTAACTAGTTGCTTATCAAGCATTTTTAATTAATTTTGAGGTTGATTCCCATCCCAAATTCATCAAACAATCTATTATCGATAGTCCTTCAATAAAATCAGTTCTATTAAGTTGGGGATATATTGGGTGCTGAAATTTTTGAAATTCCAATTTAATTTCATTCAAATTAAAAACTGATTCATCTTGATAACCTGAAGCACCACCTCCACACATATAGGTGTCACAGTTCAGGCTTTTTGTCAAATTAATTAGTAGTTCATTTGATGAGCCTTCTTGTTTAAGCTCAGAAGACAGCCTCAGTTTTTTAGAGTCGATTTCAAGATGGTCTAAAATTACTTTTATTGAATTGATATTGTATTTAGATAAATTTTGTTTGTCATTAAAAACAAGTTGTTCAATTGTCGGTATTATTTGACTATGGAACGGATGCTTTTTATAGCTCTGATCAAGTGTTTTAAAAAACTTGTGCTGCCAGTTATCTTCATTGTTGATTCTTATTTCATTTACATTTTTTGTACCCGAGTAATCTCTTTTAATTGTTGAAGTCATCCATTTGGGGTTTCCAAAAACTAATAATTGCACTCTATTGCTCCAAGTCCCCCCACTCTTTGGAAATTGAACATCATCTAAAAAAACAAAAAAATCTGACCTATTAATTTTATCAAAATAACCTAGCCACGGGAAAAAATTAGGCTGATGAATTGCAACTGTTTTTTTCATTTAGCTTATTTTTAAGTGAAATTCTTGTTCCACAAATTTTATAATTTCCTTTATAATAATTTGTTCTTGAAGGTCTTTACATTTGATTTTGATTTGAGCTGTTTTTTTATCCCAGTTGATTTCGTGCAAGGAAAAACTTCCTTTAGAACTATCCTTAAATAGGATATTAAATTTTAAATTTAAAGGGATTATTTCTTTCCTGTCGTTATCTAAAATAGGCTCAAAAAGATTCTCTGTAGCGGTATAAAAAGACGCTTTATAATGAACATACTTCACATGGAGGATTTCATCTATGCTCTTAAAATCCTTTAATACAATTTTTTCAGTGTTTAAAATGTAAAATGCTCCAGGGAGCGGATCTATCAATGCCCTTACTAAATTATAAATAGCAATTGTTGGTGATGACCAATCAATAAGACCATCTTCGGGCTTTCTTCTTCTATTGTAAAGTGCTTTTGCATCGTCCTGAGGTAGTGAAGTCCATTGATTGTTAACAATGTTTTCTAGGTTTTCTTGAATTAGTTCAGAAATTAAACAATGTATTCGCTCAGTAATACTCGACCAAGTGTCATTTATTTTAATTAATGTTTTTCGTTGGTCTATTATGGCTCCAGTATCTATACCTTGATCTACTTCATGTAAGGAAACACCCGCATATTTATCTTCATTAATAATCCCCCATTGCACAGGGTTACAGCCTCGGTTTTTTGGCAGAAGACCCGCATGAATATTAAAGGTTTTTATTTTCGGAATACTCAATAGGTCCTTTTTAAGGATCATAGAATATGAGTTTATAAAAAATAAATCTGGTTTTAATGCCTCAAGCTTTTTAATGAAATTTGTGTATTCATGATCATTTGGCTTCGGTTGAATAAATAGAGGAGCATTAATTTCATCCGATACTCTTTGTAATTCTTTCAAATATTGAGGTCTAATTGATGCTGCAACAATTGCTTTGACTTGATTTATGTCAATTGTTTGAAGTAATGAATTTATGCCTAAAGTATCTCCGAAAAGAATCATATAATTTTATTTATTTACACTGAAATCTTTTAACTCATCAATTAATTTGACTAACCTTTTTATATAATTAATGAGGTTTTTATCACTATATAGTGTAATATCTTTAATGTGAATCAAGTTATATATTTGATATTTTAAGGGCGTAAATCCACTTGCCTGTTTTTCAATAAATATTAAATGAAAATCAATTTCATCCCCTAAATTTTGATTTTTCAAATTAATAGAATCGTTGTTTTTTGTATACGAAAGTGTAATTTCAAGTAATTGTTTTTTTATTATTTGAATGAGCTCTCGGTATACTTGAATGTAATTTTTATCATTCCATGATCTATCAATTAAATTAAAAAACTTTGGCGAAAAGTCTTTTATGAAAAATAATTGATCTGTAAATCCACCTAAATTCTCTCTTTTTGAATTGACCAGATTTTGATCATAATCATTTAATGTAAACTGAGCGCGCTCATAAATTGCTGTATAAATTTTTTCTCGTGGATATTTTATTTTCAGAGTCCACCAACCTGGATGAGTTAGTAAGTGAAGTTTATCGTAATCTAGAGATTTAACAACATCAAACATTCTTTCGTGTCTCCAGTGACCATTAGAATCACTACAGTATTTAAAGTCATTCATAAATCTATTTGAATAGGTGTTAATTAACCCCGCGTATTTATCTTCTTTGAAGGACAAAACAAATTCTGTAGGATTATGAAAAGAAAAAACATTGATTTTTATTTCAAGTGCTTCATCAATCAAGGCTTTTTCAAATGATAGATTTTTAATTAGCTGTACTTCATCTTTTAAATTCCAAAAAGTTGAGTCAAAGTGAATTCCAATTGAATGCCCCAATTTTAAAATCTCTTTAAGACAAGCGATACTCCCTTTCTCGAAAAAATTATAAAACTCTGAATGAATATTTACAAAAAATGTGCTTTTCATTCCGAAGTGATATTCAATCTTTGCAAGAACTAATGAGTTTGAAAGGGATATGTCTATATCATGCCTAAGGAGAACGTATTTATTCTCTTTTTCAGGGTCATATTCATCAAAGAAAATAGGTGAGTAATTCTTTGAGATGAAATTAATCAGCTGCTTGTAGTTTTCTGTTGTAAAGTCTTCTTTTTGATCAATCACTTTTAATTCTTAAATTAGAGTATTTTGTTTAAATCTTTTTTAAGTTATCCCTAGTTTTATTTTATCTTTTAATATGTACGGCGATATGCATCACAAACTTCTCTAAGACCCTTTTCAATAGATGTGAATGAAAATGAACTATTTAAAAACCCTCTGAGCTTCGTTGAATCAGAAATGAAATACTTTATTTCATTGTCTGTTTGTTTTATTTTTGGTTTTAAAATCAAATTGTCGCTCAACACTTTAACAATTTTTTCTAAAGAAACTACTTCGTTACCTGCAACATTAATGATCTCATTATCAAATTTCTTCTTTGATTGAATTAATTTTAAAAAGATTTTTGACAAATCCATAACATAAATGGGAGATAAAATTACTCCTTCTCCTTTTGCCAAGTAAATGATTTCATTATTATTAAGTCTTTGAATCATTTGAGGAATTAATGCTTTAGATTGTTTAGGTCCATATACCGTGTTTAACCTCAAAATCAATGTTTCAAAAAAAATTGAATAGTGACTTACCAGTTGTTCTGAAATAAGTTTTGTTAAACCATAAAATGATTCTGTGGTTAAATTAGAATCTTCTTTTCTCGGTTTGTTTTTATTTTCATAGACATTAAACGAAGAAGTGTAAATGAACCTTTTAACACCATTAACTCTGGACCATTCCAAAAGTTCTTGGGTAGCAGAAACGTTTGTGTCAAAAATCTCTTTAGATTTATGCTCAAAATCTCTGTGGTTATTTGACTGAGCCATGTGAATAATCGTATTTATATTTTTCGTTTTAATCCCATTCGTCCATCCGCGTTTTGAAAGATCAAAACCATTTTTACGATTTATTTTTATTAAATCAATTCCTTTTTCATTAAAGTATTGACAGAGGTTTGACCCAACAAAACCTGAAGCTCCTGTGATTAGTATTTTCATCATTTTTTCTTCGCTAAAATATATATTCCATGTCTGTGATCTTTATTCTTTGGATCTTGGTATCGTTTGATACTTTCGATAGAAAAAGAAGATTCTAAGGCTCCAAAAAGCTCAAATTCTCTGAAATGATGAAAATGAACATTATCGGACAGTAAGGTTGCCTTATCTTTCCATGCGTAGGATGCTAAAATTAATGAACCTCCCCTTTTTAAAACCCGAAATGCCTCATCGAGAGCAGTATGGTAATCCAGTATATGATCTAAACTGGTGTTAAAAGAAACAAAATCGAAAGTGTTATCGGTAAATGGGAGAAATTCGGCCATACCGAGTACTTTAAATTCATCATTTGAAAAGGAAGGGTCTAATCCAATGTAATTAATTCCTGTGGGATAAAAAAGATGACTAAGGCTAGGTCTATCGCATCCTACGTCAAGTAAATTTCCTTGACCTATTTCCTTACAAAATTCTTTCATTCGATAAAAGTGTTTATTCGCCGCAAGAGAATTTGGAGGTGCATTAATCTCTGATTTACCTTTAATTTGACTTAGCAAATAATATTGTAAGTAAGAATTAGAAAAATACTCTAGTGGTAGTTCTTTATTCAATAAATGATCAATAATAACCTTTGGAAAAAGAATTGGAGATCCGTTATAAAAAGTAAATTTCTGAGCTCCATTACTCTTTAACCCTTCGTCTAAAACATCTTTATTAATGGGAGAAGCTAAAAGTCTTTTTTTGGCAACTTCTTCGAATTTCATCAAATTAGAGTGTTCTTTTTTAGTTAATTCTTCGGGGGTTATAAAAAGGTCAGATTCAATTAGTTTCATTCTGTTAGGGTTTTTCGTTATTTAAAAAAATTCTACACCACCACTCAAAATTAAGAAATGACCAAATCAAAAGACGATGGTTTTTCCCTTTATTAAGATGTTCATTAACTATTTTTTTTATGTAATTTTCATTAATAAATTCTGTGCATAATGTATCTGAATTCAACAAGATTTCTTTAATATATTCAGCATTTTCGCCACGATACCAACTTTCATCAGGAGCAGAAAAACCCTGTTTTTTACGGTTTAATATTTGTTCAGGAATATATTCTTTCATTGCCTTTCTCAATACATTTTTTCCATCATCATGCTCACGATAGGCTTTTTTCTTAGTTTCTAAATTTTCATCAAGCGTTTGCATCTCTTTTTTTAAAGATCCTAATTTATGCTCTACTGGAATTTTCATTGCAAAATCAACTAGATCATTATCCATAAAAGGGAAACGTTCTTCTAAACCATGGGCCATCGATAGTTTATCACCCACTAAAAATAAAGCTGGTAAAAATGTTTTAATTTCAAAATACAGCGAATTATTGATGTGATCTTGTGGTTTATCATATTTCAATTTACCATTAAACTTAAAAACACGTTCAAAAACTTTTCGCGGAGCATCTAAATCAATTTGGTCGAGTACTTCTTTCGTAAATAAAGCTACTTTTTCTTCTTGGGGAACTAAACGTTGCCAGAAATCGTAGTATTGATCAAAAAAGTCTTCTTGACTCAAGGAGTCAAAAACTTTATAATACCGCCAAGGATACCCGCCAAATAATTCATCTCCTCCTGTTCCCTGTAAGCAAACCTTTACAAATTTAGAGGCTAGACGCGAGATATAATAATTTGGATAAGACATCCCCACTCTAAGATCTTCTAAATGATAGACCAATTTGGGTAAAGACCAACGAATGTCTCCAGCATTCATTACTTGTTCAAATTGTTCGGTTTTTAAATGGTTTGCCATTAATTCCGCATCACGACGTTCATCAAAATTTGCTTCTCGTCCTGATACTTCGTTCATGTCGAAGCCACATGTAAAAGTTGCCAAGCGATCTACTTGTTTTGAAGCAACCGAAGCAATCGAGCCTGAATCCATTCCTCCAGACAAATAAGCACCAACTGGAACATCAGACGTCATGTGTCTTGATACTGCTTGTTCAAACAAATATTTTGTCTCTTCTTTTGCAACTTCAAAACTCATTTTATCATTCGTTTTAGAAAAGTCATAATCCCACCACGAATTGTGTTTTATCGATTTTGAATCAGATTCAATTAAAACAGTGTTGGCAGGTGGAAGCATATAAATTCCTTTGAAAAGAGTATTATAGGAAAATATATTTTGAAAGGTGAAATATTCATTTAAGGCATCTAAGTCAACACCTATTTTATAGTCTGGATGTTTAATGATAGCTTTTATTTCAGACGCAAATACTAAGGTCTCATCATTAAACCAATAATACAATGGCTTGATTCCATATCGGTCTCTACTAAGGTATAATTTTTTTTCTTCAACATTCCAAGCCCCAATAGCAAACATGCCATTAAAACGTTCAAAAAAAGTAGTCCCGTGAGCAGATAATCCTTCTACAATTACTTCAGTATCCGAATCCGATTCAAAAACATGGCCTAACTTTTCTAGTTCACTTCTTAGTTCTTTAAAATTATAAATACACCCGTTAAAAACCACAATCCACTTTTTATTCTTAGAATACATGGGCTGCTTCCCTTTTTCTGAAGTGTCTAGTATTGATAATCGCTTGTGAATTAATCCAATTTCAGAATTAATAAAACATCCTTCACCATCTGGTCCTCGATGGATTAATTGATCACCCATTTTAATAAAAGAAGCTTCATCTATAAGATTTCCATTTAAATTGTATACACCCAGAATTCCACACATAATTATAATTCTAAATAATTTTCTATAATATGGGACGCAATAGCCAAGGATGCTGTAGCTCCAGGACTAGGTGCATTCAATACATGAATCTGTCTTCCTTTCTGTATAATATTAAAGTCCATTTGTAATTTTCCTTCTGCAGAAATAGCCTGTGCTCGAACTCCGGCTGGTCCTGTTTCTAACATGGAAGCATCAATGTCAGGAATCATTTTTTGTGCTTTTGCAATAAAATCTTTCATGAATAAAGAAGATTTAAATTCGTTTACAGAAAAACGAAAATTATTTCCTACAAAGCGCAGTAAACCGGGATAAGTTAAAGATTCATAACTGTCTTTCATTGAAAAACTTGATTTAGAATAACCCTCACGTTTAAGAGCTAAAACTG
>TARA_B110000046_G_scaffold55214_1_pt1 | contig 19257 bp, 16 predicted proteins | sample TARA_B110000046 | Tara Oceans TARA_B110000046 (sample SAMEA4397157) | marine metagenome | biome: Polar Biome; feature: [DCM] deep chlorophyll maximum layer (ENVO:01000326); material: water (ENVO:00002006), including particulate matter (ENVO:01000060) such as... | depth 40 m
AAAATGGTGCAGTTGGATTTTATGACTATAAAAAACCTATTGAAAACCCTAATTTACTCAAAACAGCGCTACTCTACTCCCAGACTTTTGATTCGCTAATAATGTCATTCGCTCAAGATAATTCTATTTCAAATAACGGCATAATTAACGAAGGTCTTGTAAGTGTTTCTTACGGAATTAAAGGAATACCTGTTTTATCTGAGGAAATTCAAATAAATAGAGATATAAAAATTTTAGAATATTCTGGTGGAAGATTACACATACCTACAATTTCATGTAAATCCTCAGTTGACGCTATTAGAGAAGCTAAAAACAAAGGTTTAGACATTTCGTGTAGTGTAGCAATTCACAATTTGACTTACAATGAAGAAAAACTAAAAGATTTTGACACTAGATATAAGGTGTCACCACCCCTTAGAACTGAACTTGACAGAAAAGCACTTGTTAAAGCAGTCGAGGATGGAACAATTGACATGGTAACTAGCGACCACATGCCAATAGATGTTGACAACAAGAAGATGGACATCGATAATGCAGAATATGGAACAATAGGTTTAGAATCTTTTTTTGGAGCTCTTCTAAATTTGTTTGATTTAAATAAGACAATAAAAATCTTAACATCTGGTAGGTCTAGATTTAAAATAAATGATTGTAAAATGGAGGAAGGGTCTAATGCAAATATGACACTTTTCACAATTGGAAATGAGTATACTTTTTTAAAATCAAACATAATGTCGAAATCAAAAAATAGTGCTTTTTTAGGAACTAAAATGCATGGAAAACCTTTAGGTGTTGTAGTAAATGAAAAACTCCTTATAAATGATTGATTTACCTTTTTTTCATTTAATAAAAAAATCAAACCCTGTTAAAGAATCTTCCCCACTTATTTTAATGGTTCATGGTTATGGAAGTAATGAAGAAGATTTATTCTCTTTTTCAAGGGCACTTCCTGAAAAATTTACTGTGATTTCAATAAGAGGACCCATAACTATTCAAAGTATGAGCTATGCCTGGTATAATATTTCTATTGATTATTTAGGTAATAAAACATACGACAATAAAAAAGCCATTGAATCAAGAGATATGATTGTTAATTGTATTGATAAGTGTAATGAAGTTTACAATACAGATAAAAACAATGTTACCTTGTTAGGATTTAGTCAAGGTTCAATCCTCATTAATGCAGTAGCATTAACATACCCTGAAAAAGTAAAAAATATAATTTCTTTGAGTGGTGGCATTGATCCAAATATAATAAAACCATCAAAATTAGATTTAAAAAATTTATCTTTTTATATATCGCATGGAACTGAAGATGATATTCTTCCGTTTAATCAGGCTAAAGATTCACTTAAATTTTTAAGTGAAAATAATATTGATTTTGATTTTGAAAGTTTTCCTATTGGTCACGGAGTTTCACCTGAAAACTTTAAGTCTATGTTAAATTGGCTAAATAAAAAAATACTATAATTCAATTTCAAGTCCGTCGAAAGCCAAAAAAACGTCTTCTGGTAAGTTATTTTGCACCTCTTCATGAAATCCTAACATATGACTTATATGTGTTAAATATGTTTTTTTGGGTTTAATTAATCTTATAAGCTTAAGAGCTTCTTCTAAATTTAAATGTGAATAATGCGGTTCTATTTTAATACAGTTTAAAACCAATACTTTTAAATTGTCTAGTTTATTGATTTCAACATCTTCAATTGTTTTCATATCAGTTAGGTAGGCAAAATCATTAAACCTATATCCATAAACCTGTAATTTAGCATGTAAATAACTTATTGGAGTAATAATTAAATTAGAAATTTTAAAGTTTTTGTTTTCTGTGATTTCAATAGGTTTTAATTTTGGAGCTCCTGAGTATTTTTTTTCTTTATTAAAAATATATTCAAACCTATTAAATAAATTATCTATAACTCTTTTATGGCCATATATAGGTATTTCGCCTTGTTTAAAACAAAAAGCCCTTAAATCATCTATACCTGAGGTGTGATCTGAATGTTCATGAGTATAAAGTACACCATCAATTCTATTACATTTTGATCTTAACATCTGTTGTCTAAAATCTGGACCTGTATCAATAATATATGAATAATTATCCCATTGAATTAAGACTGAAGATCTTAACCTTTTGTCTTTCTCATTTGAACTTTGACAAACAGGATGATCACTTCCAATAAGAGGAATGCCCGTTGATGTACCAGTTCCTAAAAAAGTTACTTTCAATGATTTTATTTTATTATAAATATATCATTTACTTGATAAAATTCTTATAACTTAGCTATATAATATATATACAAATGTCAATTTCCCTAAAAGGAGATCAACCATTCGAAAATATTCCTTCAATTAAAGCCAAAGCTTTAAGGATAAATCTTAATGAACATATTTACGGAACCTTTGCCGAAATTGGTGCTGGACAAGAAGTAGCTAGACATTTTTTTAGATCTGGAGGTGCTTCTGGTACTATTGCCAAAACAATGAGTGCTTACGATAAAGCATTCAGTGATGCTATATACGGTCAAGAAACTAATAGTGGATATGTATCTGAGTCAAGACTTAAAAAAATGCTTGATCATGAGGTTAATCTTTTGGAAACTCGAATGGACAGAAAAGAACATCCTAACAAAATGTTTTTTACTTATGCAAATACTGTAGCAACAATTGATTTTGCTAAAAAATACAAGGGTCACGGATGGATGGGTATTAAATTTCAGACAAATCCTAAAGAAGCTTTTAGTGAAATTCATATTCACGTTAGGTTTCATTTATTTGAAGCTAAAGCTCAGCAAGAGGCGCTTGGATTAATGGGTTTAAATTTAATCTATGGTGCATATTATAAAAACGATGAACCAAAAAAATTGCTAAGGTATTTATACGATCATATTGATTCAGAATCTATTGAAATAGATACTATAAATTTTTCCGGACCATTGTTTAAGAAAGTAGATAATAGACTAATGAGCTTGGAACTAGTTAAAAACAACATGACAAAGGCAGTAATGTTTGGTCCTGATGGAAATAACATATTACCTGCTAAAGTTTTTTGGAAAAAGAACATATTGGCCATTAGAGGAAGTTTTAGACCTGTTACTCTTGTAAATGAAGACATGTTTATAAAATCAACAGATATTATTTCCAAAGAAAAAGGATTTAAAGAGGACAAACAAATCACTTTATTTGAAATCACTTTATCTAATTTAAAATCTTCAAATGGAGATGTCAATGAAACAGACTTTATGGACAGAGCTAAGTTACTATGTGCATTAGGTCATACGGTTATGATTACAAATTTTAAAGAATATTACAAGTTAGCAGAATATTTTTCAAATTACACTAATAAGAAAGTAGTATTAACTATGGGGGTTAATAATTTAATTGAAATTTTTGATGATAAATATTATGATGAGTTAAGAGGAGGAATTTTGGAGGCTTTTGGAAAATTATTTGTTAAGAACCTTAGAGTATTTCTATATCCAATGAAAGACCCTAAAGATGGATCTATAATAAATAGTAACAATATTCATGTTGCTAATAAAATGAAAAATCTTTATAAATATTTTAAATACAATAATCGATTACTAGACATAATTGATTATGACGAAGCTCTTCTAAGTATATTTTCAATTAAAGTATTAGAAAAAATAAAAGCAGGTGAAAATGGTTGGGAAAAAATGTTACCGAAGGAAGTTACAAATCAAATAAAATCCAAAAAACTATTTGGTTATAAATAAAATTATTTTTCTAAGATCTGATTAGTATGATCTTTTGTTTTTACTTTTTCTATAACTCTAGTAATTTCTAAATCTTCATTTATAATAAAAGTAGTTCTCAAAATACCTTCATATTCTTTGCCTTGAAATTTTTTTGATCCCCAAACACCAAAACCATTAATTATTTTTTTATCAACATCTGATAATAAAGGATAAGGGAATCCTCCAAATTTTGAAGAAAAAGATGATTGAGATTTTATTTTATCTGCACTAATACCAATTATAGAAAATCCTATTTTTGTTAATTTAGAGAAATTTTCAGAAAGATTACAAGCCTGAGCAGTACAACCTGGTGTATTAGCTCTTGGGTAGAAAAAAATAATTGTTTTTTTACCAATTAAATCATTATTAGTAACTAAATTTTCTTTGTCATCATAACATGAAAATTCTGGGATTTTATCACCTACTTTTAATAAACTCATTTAAAATAATTTTGTAGTAAATTTATAAAAATTATTATGAATAAAGTAGAAAGAATAGACTATATAATTGAGACTTTAGAAGTTTTATTTCCGGAAGTACCTATTCCATTAGACCATAAAGATTCTTATACGCTTTTAATTGCTGTTTTGCTTTCTGCCCAAAGTACAGACGTAGGTGTTAATAAAATCACTCCAATTCTTTTTTCAAAAGCAGATAATCCAAATGATATGATTAAGCTCTCCGTTGAAGAAATTAGAAATATAATAAGACCAGTTGGACTCTCTCCAATGAAGTCAAAAGGAATTCATGGGTTATCTAAAATAATAATTGAAAAACATAACGGAAAAGTTCCTGATAATTTCGAAGATTTAGAAGCATTACCTGCTGTAGGTCATAAAACAGCAAGTGTAGTAATGGCTCAGGCTTTTGGAGTACCTACATTTCCAGTAGATACTCACATACATAGGCTAATGTATAGATGGGGAATGTCCAGTGGAAAAAATGTCAAGATTACAGAAAAAGATGCTAAAAGAATTTTTCCAGAGAAATTATGGAATAAACTTCATCTACAAATAATATGGTACGGAAGAAAATTCTCACCTGCAAGAGGATGGAATATTAATACAGATATAATTACTCAGAAAATTGGAAGAAAATCTTTTCTTAAAAAGAACACTATTTAAAATCACACCATTTGCATTAGTTCTGATTTTAAAGATGAACTGTTCATTGACTTTCTTAAGTTGTTCAAGGAGTATCTAACTCTACCTAAAGCTGTATTAATAGAAATGTTGTTAATTTCGGCTATTTCCTTAAAGCTTAGATTTTGATAGAATCTTAATTTTACTATTTCTCTCTGTGAATATGGTAATGTATCTATCATAGATGATAAAGTTTTTGATAAAGTTTTATCAGAAATCATTCTTTCATCACAAGATTCTGTTTCGGACTTAATATTTGAAAAAGTATAATATAAATCCTTTTCATATGTCAATTTAGAACGTTTTAATGATCTAAAATGGTCCATTACTAAATTGTGAGAAATTCTTAATACCCAAGGAAGGAATTTACCCTGTTCATCATAAGATCCTTTTTTGATAATTTTAAATACTTTGATAAATGTGTCTTGTAAAATATCATTTGAAATATCTGCATCCTTAACTTTTGAATTTATATAATTAAAAATCCTTTTTTTGTGCCTTAAAAAAAGAGTCTGAAAAGATAAATTACTACCATGTTTATATCTGTTAAGAAGAACAGAGTCGTTAATAAAATTAGCCATACCTAAGTTTTAAATTAAATTTGAATTCTATTTATTTCAATATAAAAAAGTAGGTTTCGGGTATAGGCTTTTATTTAATATTATAATCAAATTTAGTAAAATCATTTTAAATATAAAATTGTTTAACATTTAGTAGTAAAAAAAATCATTTAAAACTTATATTTATAGATTGATTTTTACACGACTTGGAAAACATTAAATTAGACTCAAAATTTATAAAAATTAGAGGTGCTAATATGCACAATCTAAAAAATATTGATTTAGATATCCCTAAAAACAAATTAATTGTATTAACTGGACTTTCTGGATCCGGAAAATCTAGTCTAGCATTTGATACTTTATATGCTGAAGGACAGAGAAGATATATAGAAAGTCTTTCTTCTTACGCGCGTCAATTTTTAGGAAAATTAAATAAACCAAAAGTTGATAAAATTATTGGCATATCTCCAGCAATTGCTATTGAACAAAAGGTAAATAATTCAAATCCAAGATCAACTGTTGGTACTAGTTCAGAAGTATATGATTACTTAAAACTTTTATACGGAAGAATTGGAAGAACTTATTCACCTGTTTCAAATAAAGAAGTTAAAAAAGACAACATAGACTCTGTTATTAAAAAAATACAAACATTTAAACAAGGAGATAAGTTTTTGGTATTATCCTTAAAAGAGAATAATGGTAATGAAAACGACAAAGAATTGCTTGAAATGTTTCTAAAACAAGGTTTTGCTAGAATTCAGATTAATGGTGAGATTAAAAGAATTGAAGATGTTAAAAAAATTAGTGTTAAAAAGTTCAATTTAGTAATAGATAGATCAATATATAAAGAAGACAAAGATTATTTAAATAGAATCTCAGATTCAATTGAGTTAGCTTTTTATGAGGGAAAAGGCGAATTATGTATTGAAAATATTAATACAAATAATAAATACTATTTCAATAACAAATATGAAAGAGATGGGATTAAGTTCATAGAACCATCCGAGTATTTGTTTAGCTTCAATAATCCCGTTGGAGCATGTTCAAGCTGTGGAGGGTATGGTGATTTGATTGGTATTGATCCTGAACTTGTAATTCCCAATACTGGGTTATCTATATATGAAAATGCCATAGCTCCATGGAGAGGTGAAAAACTAAAAAAATACAAGAATGATTTTATTAAAAACTCTGCTAAGTTTAAATTTCCTATTCACAAGCCATATTTTAAATTAGAAAAGGAGCAAAAACAAATACTATGGGAAGGGAATTCCTACTTTAAGGGAATTAATTATTTTTTTAATAAGCTTGAGTCTAAAATTTATAAGATTCAAAATAGAGTTATGTTATCCAGATATAGGGGAAAAACAAAATGTAATGTTTGCAACGGAAATCGATTAAAGGAAGAAGCTTCTTTTGTTAAAATAAATAATAAATCAATAACTGATTTAGTTGAAATGCCAATAGATCTATTATTAAATTTCATGAAAGAATTGAAACTTAATAAATATGAAAATAAACTAGCAGAAAGAATTACAAAAGAAATTAAAAATAGATTGAGTTTTATATGTAATGTAGGACTTGGATACTTAACAATTAACAGGAAATCTAGCACTTTATCAGGTGGTGAATCACAAAGAATAAACTTAGCTAATTCTTTAGGTAGTTCATTAGTTAGTTCTTTATATGTGTTAGATGAGCCTAGTATTGGACTTCACCCCAAAGACACTGAAAAACTAATCAATATATTAATTGATTTAAAAAAAATTGGTAATACTGTTCTTGTGGTTGAACACGATGAGGATATTATGAAAGCTGCCGATCAAATAATAGACATAGGCCCACAAGCTGGTTCAAATGGAGGTGAAGTTGTAGCACAAGGAACAATAAAAGAAATATTAAAATCTAATAGTCTCACGTCTAAATACTTAAATAACATAGAATCTATAAAAGTTCCTAATAAAAGAAGATATTCTTCTGGTAAAGTAATATTAAAAGGTGCAAGAGAAAATAATCTTAAAAATATTAATGTTGTATTTCCATTAAATAACTTAACTGCTGTAACAGGTGTTTCTGGAAGTGGAAAAACCACATTAGTTAAAAAAATATTATATCCAGCATTACTAAAAGAAAAAGGAATTTTTAAAGAAAAACCTGGTCAATTTGATGAAATAAGTGGAGATATCGATAAAATTGAAGAAATAGAATATGTAGATCAAAACCCAATAGGATTATCTTCAAGATCAAATCCAGTTACTTATTTAAAAGTCTATGATGATATTAGAAGTCTTTTTGCCAGCCAGAGTCTCTCTAAAGCAAATCAATACAAAGCCAAACACTTCTCCTTTAATGTTGATGGAGGTAGATGTACTAATTGTAAAGGGGAAGGTACAGTGAAAATCGAAATGCAATTTATGGCAGATGTTAACTTAATATGCGAAAACTGTAAAGGCAAGAGATTTAAAGAAGAAGTTTTAAGAGTAAAGTTTAAAGATAAAAATATTGATGACATTCTTAAAATGACCGTTGATCAAAGTATTGATTTTTTTAAAGAACAAAATGAAAACAGAATAGTTAAAAAACTACAACCGCTTAAAGATGTTGGAATGGGTTATGTTCAACTAGGTCAGTCCTCCTCTACTCTTTCTGGAGGAGAAGCTCAAAGAATTAAATTAGCTACATTTTTACTAAAAGGTTCTAATAGAAAAAAAACACTATTTATTTTTGATGAACCTACCACAGGTTTACATTTTCATGATATTAAAAAACTTTTAAAATCATTTAATTCATTAATAGAAAATGGACACTCTCTAATTGTTGTAGAACATAACATAGATTTAATTAAAAGTTCAGACTATATAATCGATTTAGGATTAGACGGGGGATACAATGGAGGGCAAGTTATATTTCAAGGAACTCCAGAAAACTTAGTTAAGGAAAACAAATCTAGATTATCTGATTTTTTAAAAGAAAAATTAACTATTTGATTATTGAATCAATTGTTTTATTAATTATATCTGAAAGTTTTAAAAAATAAACTAATGAGATATACAACATCGAAACAATTATACTTTTAGCTATTATATTAAAAAAGGGAGAAAAGTTTAAATCAATTAAGTTAAGTCCAAAATAAATTGAAAAAATTAATGTAATAATTTTAATTGTATTAAAATTATAGGGATGTATTTTAAGTTTATAATTTATGTATAAAACTTTTAATATTGTAAATAAAAACAAAACAAGTAAAGTTGAAATAGCAGCTCCATTTATCCCATATATATCAATTAAATAATCATTTAAAAAATATACAGAAATAGCCATAGATATTGAAAAGGGTAAGGTTATTTTATAAAAACTAGATGTTGCTAAAATAGCTGGACCACAACCAAAACTCATTTGAATTAACTTTGCGAAGGAAATAATCAAAACTACCCATATAGCATCAGAATAAAATTGGTTATTCATTAACTCGTAAAAAGAATTAATGTTAAGATTAATTAAAAGAAAGAAAAAACCACAAATTATTAAAAGATTTGATGAGCTCTTTTGATACAAATCATTTAAATTAGAAACTTCATTATTATTAATCGCCTTAGCAACCATCGGATTTAATATTTGAAACATAGCTCTTCCTGGAATTTCAACAACTGTAGCTATAAAAACCGCAACTGCATAGTATGCGGTTTGAGAAATAGCCTCCTTTTGTGGAATCATATATTTATCAATATCAATCAAAAGACTCGCAGCAGAACCTGCTAATAATATATATATTGAATAAGAGATTATCTCTTTGAAATTTTCAGGAAGAGATAATGAAAATTTTGGTTTGTATACAGAAAGTGAATACATAACCATAATCAATAATCTTAAGTAATACAAGCCAGTTAACCACCAAACGAAATCTTCTTTTTGAATTAACCCAAATGAAACCAATATAAGAAGAGTTAAAACAGAAACTCTAGGATAAATTTCTTTAAGAGCATTACCAAAAACAGATTTCAATTGTACTCTTGACCAAGCATAAAAAACTTCAAAATATGAGGTTGCAAAAGCAACCAAGAATATTACCCAAACATAAGATTCAATTATCGGATTTTTCATTGACAAAAAAGTTCCTAAAGAATCATGTAATTGAACAACCAAATATGTGACTGGAAGTATAACAATTAAAGGAATAAATATGATACTAGAAAGAAAATCATCTTTTGATCTAGTATCATTAAAAGAGCTATAAAACTTAATTATTGTATGTTGAGCTCCCAATGACATTAATGGCTGTAATAAGTTAGATGTGGCCAGTAAAAAAACTACCAAACCATAATATTCATCCTTTAAGAACTCAGGATAAAAATAAAGAGTATTTATAGCGCCAATAAATAAAGCCAAAGAAATTGTAATTATATTTTTAGATGTTTGCTTAATTACTATTCCCATTAATCAATAGTTTTTTTTAAAATATCATCAAGGCTCAATGATAATTTATTATAAGTATAATTACTTAATCCCAAAGTACTAAAATTATCATTTCCTGTCTTGTAGTTGGAATAAAGTTCTAAAATATGATTTTTTAAATCAAGTTTATTTAAATATGTAAACACTCTTCCTGTTTTTGTTTGATTTATAATATTGTGAACATCACTGTTTAAATTAGAAAACGCTAATATGGGACGCTTTACTGAAAAATAATAGTATAATTTTCCAGGAATAATGTTATTGACTGAATCTATATTAACACTACTTAAAAGAAGGACACTTGCCTTACAAACTTCTTTATCTAAGTGTTCTTTTTCTAAATATTTTTCAAACTTAACATTTGATTTCATCAATTTTATATTAATATCTTCCATTATATCTTCATCAAAATCTCCAATAAGTCTAACAGATAAATCTTTAAAAAACGATTCATTTTCAAGGCAAATTTCTCTCAAAACCTCCCATAAATTTTGTGGGTTTTGAACCGATTTCATAATACCAGTGTACATTATCAAAAACTTTTTAGATTTTCTACCCTTAATAAAGGAATTAAATCCATTATAAATAGTTTTAGAATTGGAATTAATTAAAGAATATTTTTTTGTCAAACTGGGAGATGTGGTTATAATTGTATCTGCAGATTTTAAACATTTATTTTCATAAATTTTATGTTTCTTTTTTTGAAATGACAACAATGGTAGGAGTTTAAATTGAAAAAATTCTGACCATGGATCTCTAAAATCGGCTATCCACTTAATACCTGTGTTTTTTTTAACTTTTAAACCAATTAAATGTGTACTAAAAGGAGGTGCTGTAGTTATTAAACAATCTATGTTATTTTTATTTATATAGTTGGTTGCTTTATTTGCAACTTTCTTTATCCAAAACATTCTTGAATCAGGAAAAAAAATATTAGCTCGAACCCATATCATTAGCCTGTTAGCAATACCTAAAGGCTTAGTATTATTAGCTTTTTTAATGTTTAGAAAATTATTCGGTTCTAGTATTGGTATTTTTAAAACTTTTATTGACTTATCTACCTGATTGCATAATTTATTATCAATTATTAAATAGTTAGGGTTTTTTGCAGTAAAAACTGTTACATCCCAACCTCTTTTGATTAATGCATTAGAAAAATTAAGCCAACGATGAACTCCAGATCCCCCAGAGGGTGGCCAATAATATGAAATAATAAGAATTTTATTTTTTTTCATAGTAGTTAACTAAATCTTTCGATATAATATCGTTATTAAGATGATTATTAATAGAATTAATACAGTTATCACTAAATTGTAAAACCAAATTACTATCATTAAAAAGCTTTAGAATCTTATTTTTAAAATCTGATACATTTTCTGATTCAAATAACAAACCTACTTTATAAGTGTCCAGAAGGAGTACTTGAGCCTTTACATCGCTACATAAAATTGGACAACCCAAAGACATGTATTGAAATATTTTATTTGCATAAGTTGTATCGTGATGAATATTTTTATGCAAAGGGGAAACACCTAATTTAGCAGCTTTAATATATGATGGAAATAAATCTTCAGATTTCCATCCTTCAAAATCTACATATTTCGAGATTTTATAATTCTCTACTATTCTTTTAAGTTCATTATCATAAGAACTACAACCTACTATTACAAACTTAAAATTTGGAATGGACTTAATTAGTTCTGGAATAGAATTTAAAACAGTTTTTAAACCTCTTCTTTTTGAAGTATTACCTAAATATAATAAAACAAACGAATCACTATATCTTTTAATGATTGCATTATCTAATTTGTAATCAATGTAAAAACTCTTTGAAACGGTATTTGAGAAGACAACAATTTTTTCTTTATTTAACTTTACTCTTTGGATTAGTTCATTTTTAGCAAGCTCTGTAACTACTACTATATTTTCAGATTCATTACAATATTTTTCTTCTGCCATTTTCCATCTTTTAGGAGATATAAATAATCTTCCTAAAAAACTATCTACATGTTTGTAGAACTTCATGATTTCAGGTCTATTCTCGTGTAAATCTAAAGTTACATTAAGATTGAATGACTTATTAGCAAGAAAAACTGAACTTGCAATTTGAATATCGTGAATATGTAAAACTTCAATATCATTATCATTTATAAAATTTTTTATTTTTTTTGACATAATCCATTTATAAAAGGGAAATGTGTATGCTAAAGCGGATAACTTATAAGCTAACCAAGAACAATAAATTCTAACAATATTGATGCCACTAATAACTTCTTTTTTTTTAAATTTTTTTTTATAAGAAAGACAAAACAAAAATATCTCATTTCCAGAGCTAATCAATGCTTTAGCTTCATTCGTTACCCTTGGATCTGTTGGATAGGGTGCGTCAAGAATCATTCCAATTTTCATTGCTAATATCCTTAAAGGTTTAGTACTCCTCTATAATAATTTGTATATTTTTCTTTATTTGGCCATTTTCCTGCCTTATCTCTTTCTGCATAAACCGCATAATATCTGTTAGTAAAATTTCTTAAAAAAGGTCTCAATCCTAACTTAAAAGAGGGGTTTTTCCAAAACTCCTTTTTAATTATTTTCCAACCTGCTTTTTCTAATAACATATCAAACTGCCATGGTTCAAACTCATGATAATGTCGATCAAACGGATCTGTTTTACTCTTATATGCATTTGCAAACCATAAATTTACAGGAACAGTTAAAAAAATTCTATTGACAGGAAGATTCTTGAGTAAAGGATAAGGTGAAACTAAGTGTTCTAGTATTTCAAAACCAGTAACCATATCAACCCCTTTTGGTAAACTTATATTTGGATTTTCATCTAAATCTTCTCCACTAGTATTAAAGACTTTATAGTCGTTTTCTCTCATTATTTCAGAAAATGGGTTTGTTACACCTAAATCAAAAACAGTTGAGGGTGGTGGACATACACTTTTGAGCATTTTTAAAGTGTTTTTATATCTTCTTTTAGGAAAAACTTTATACATAAAACTTCTCTTTAATGAATTTAACTAGAACAAGAATAAGAATTAAATACGCAAATACAGAAATGAATGAACCTCTTTTAACAATCGTTGGATTAAACTCAAATCTAATATCATGTATTCCCTTTGGAATTTCCATCCCTCTTAATAGATAGTTTACTTTATAGTGATTTACCGCTACATCATCAATATATGCTTGCCAACCTTTATAATAAAATGCCTCTGAAAAAACAGCAAATTGATTGGAACTAACATTTGATTTATAAACTAATTTATTTGCATTTCTAGACTCTAAGGAAATCGTATTTAAACTATCTAGTTTATAAGATTTTTGTTTCAAATATTTATTTTGCGAAATTGAATTCGTCCTTAAATCTAATTTATTAAGAGATAATAATTCCTGTTCAGAATTTTCTGCATGAGCAATATTTTTTACAAACCAAGCATTTCCAAAATTATTAGGGTTTCTAGTTACTCCAATGGAATTTTCTGGATCATCCTTAATTATATATTTAACATTTAACATGTTTAATACATTAAAATTATCATTAACAATATAAAAATCATAAAGATCTTGTATCCTTTTAGGCTTTGCTGCATGGTAACCAGCTATTGATTTATGAAAAAATGATGTTCTAGCATTAGAAAAACCTCTTTGTGGTTCAAAAACTCTAAAATCTGTTTTATCTTGTAATATTGCTTTATCTGCATTAGTAATTTTAAAAGGGATTTGTAGATTAGATTTTTTTACAAATTGATCCGCATTTACATACTGCTTATTAATGCTCCATAAATCAAAAAGAACAAGCATAATGACCCCATAGATGGCAATATTTTTATTTAAAATATTTTTTAAATATGAAATAAGAATTCCAAACAAAAGGACAAGGATTATTAAAGATCTTAATGAATCTGCTTTCATTAGAGATTTTCTATCCTCTATTAGTAAATTTAAAATATCTGGATACTGCGAAAATATTTCAAAATTAGATCTGAAATCAAATAAATCACTTCCAAACAAGTAAATAAATAATGTTAAAATGAAGCAAATAGAAACTACTAAATACAAAGTTTTCAATTTTATTTTTTCCTCTACTTTATTTGAAAAAAACTTATGAATAGCAAAAACTGCCACTAATGGAATACAAAATTCTAATATAATTTGAATAGAAGAAACTGCTCTAAATTTATCGTAAAATGGGAAATAGTCAATCATTAAATTTGTTAAAAGCTCGAAATTCTTTCCCCAGGATAATAAAACAGATAATATAATTGAGGGCAAAAGCCATCTCATATTAATACTCTTAACTAAAAAAAGACCTAGAAAAAAAATAAATAAAATCGAAGCTCCTATATATGCTGGAGCAGCTACAATTGGTTGGTCTCCCCAATAGAGTCTCGAATATTGATAAACCTGTTGAGCTTGGCTGGGGTCTAGAGTTTTAATAAAATCCATGAGTTTTGAATCCTCACTGATTCTATCAGAACTAGCACCGCCCATAAATTTTGGAATGAAAAGATTTAAAGTTTCAAGAATTCCATAACTATACTCTGTTATGTAATCTTTAGAAAGTCCAGAAAGAGATGCTTTTTTTGAACCATCAGGATTGATTGTTATTTCACTTTTGCTTCTAGTACTGAATTCAGAGTATTCTTTGGTGGATAAAAGTCCTGGGGCATTCATCATTAACGCCATAGCAGAGCTTAGAGTGAATACAGAAAAACAATATATAAAAGCCTTAAAGTCATTTTTTTTAATGAAATCTATTAAAAAGACCAAAAACATAATCATGATTACAAAAAGTGTGTAATAAGTCATCTGATAATGATTAGAATGAATTTGGAGCCCTAATGCAATTGATGTTATTAAAAAACCTTTCAAAAAATCTTTCTTAAAAATCATTAAAACACCCATAATAACCAATGGTAAGTATCCAATTGCAAGAGCCTTAGTATTATGTCCAACCCCTAATATTATTATCAAATAAGTAGAGAACCCAAAAGCAATAGAACCGAATAATGCATAGCGATAATTAATCTTTAAAGAAATAATTAACAAGTAAAAAGATAACATGTATAAAAATAAATAGTCAGATGGTCTTGGAAGAAATCTAATAGAATGATCTATCACTCTTAAAACATCGTTTGGATAAATAGCACTAACCTGAAAAGATGGCATTCCTAAAAAAGCATTATCTAACCAATAAGGTTCTTCATTAAATTTTTCACGATGCTCTACTATTTGTTTTGACATTCCCACAAACTGAGAAATATCAGATTGTTCTATTCCCTTATTTTGTAAAACTGGATAAAAATACGCAAGAGATAAAAGTGCTAAAACAAAAATGCAAATTATATGTGGAATGCTATTTTTTAAAAAATTATTCATATTAATCAATTTCCTCAAAATCTACGTACTCACCTACTTTATCATTAGGCTTAGGCTTAGATTTTGTTTTTTCTGATTTGTTATCAAAATTAGTATTACCCATATTTTCAAACTTATTCTTCATTTTTTTCTGAAATCTTTTTATAAAAAAAGCTAAAATTAAGGGTGTTAAAAGTCTAACTCCGTAAAAGAATAAAATAAAAAAAAGAATAATTTTAAAAAAAGTAATCATTTCTAATTGTTTAGATAGGTAAAAATACAATTAATGATGTTAAAATTTTATTCAACAAACACTAATTAAGTAATATTAAATTTTATATCTTTTCAAAATATGAAATATACATTAAGTTTTATTTTATTTATATTAATGTCAACTCCTCTTTTATCACAATATACAGAGGTTATAAATTCAAATAGACCTGGGTCATCACAGGGTGCGTTTGCAGTTGGAAAAAATGTTCTTCAATTTGAATTAGGAGCAAATTTTTCTGATCTAAGTCACAAAAATTTAAACTTTTCATACATTGAAGAACAACGACTAAACTATACAATTAGATATGGGCTAGCTATGGAAAAGTTAGAATTAATTTTAAGTGGCTCCTATAATCAAAATAAAAGTGTTAATAATATCTCCGTTTCAAAAGGAAGTGAAATCAAAACTAATTTTTTAAACAGCCAGAGTATTGGAGTCAAATACCTTGTTTTTGATCCATATAAAAATGAGAAATGGCACAGAACAAGCCTAACTAGTTGGAAAGCAAACAATTCTATAAGATGGATTGATTTAATCCCAGCAGTTTCGGTCTATGTTGGCGGAAATTACATTCCACAAGATGGATATTTTTATAATGATCCATTCACTCAAATGAAAAAAAATACAAACTATCAAACTAGTGAAGAAGAAATAAATTTGAAAGGAAGTATCATTACTCAACATCATTTTTTAAATAAATGGGTTTTGGTTAATAACTTTATATATGATAGAATTGGAAGTGAAAATATTTTAATAAATAATATAACAACCTTAACCCACAACTTTACTAATCCTATATGGTCTTCAATAATCGAATATGAATTATTCAAAAACGATGTATATGCTGATAATTTAATAAAGGTTGGACTTGCTTATTTAGCAAGTAAAAACTATCAGTTTGATTTTAGTGTAGGTTCAAATTTTAAAGATTCTCCAAACAATCTTTTTTTAAAAGTAGGATTTTCAACAAGATTAGACTGGCACAGGGACATACCGCTAGTTGATCCAGAAGAGAAAAAAAAGAGAAAAGACGATAAAAAGCTTTCAAAAAACAATAAAAAATCTGAGAAAAAATCTCAAAAACAATCAAGAAAAAATCAAAAAAAATCAGATAAAGCAGAAAGGAAATCTATAAAAAAAAACAATAGAAGAAATAAATGATAACTATTAAAAAAGCTGTTTATAAAGAAGATTACAAAGATTTTGTAATGTTTCCTTCAAAGCTTTATAAGAATTCTAAATACTGGGTCTCCCCTATCATCAAAGAAGAATTAGAGATGATGGATAAAGAAAAAAATCCTGTTTTTAAAAATGCAGAGGCAGAATATTATTTAGCCATTAAAAACAATATGATTGTTGGTAGAATAGCTGCAATTGTTAATTGGGTTGAGGTAAAAGAGCAAGGGAAAAACAAAGTTCGTTTTGGCTGGTATGATGTGATTGACGATTTAGAAGTTTCAAAAAAATTACTAGAATCTGTTATTGAATTTGGTAACAAAAGAGATTTATCTTTTATTGAGGGACCTGTTGGTTTTTCTAATATGGATAAAGCTGGTTTATTAACTCATGGTTTTGATGAACTAAATACGATGATAACCTGGTATCACAATTCCTATCAAAAGGATCATCTTGAGAAACTAAAAATGAAAAAACTTGCTGAATGGGTTGAATATAGAATTCAAATTTATTCAGAAGAAGATGCTCCTAAAAAAGTTAAAAAATTCTCAGATTTAATTATGAGAAGATATAAGTTAAAAGCACTAAATTTTAAAAGGACTAACGACATCATTCCTTATATAGATGAAATGTTTGATTTATTAAACAAAACTTATAATTCCCTTCAAACTTTTGTTCCAATACAACAATATCAAGTTGACCATTATAAGAACAGATACCTAAGATATATTCACCCTGAATTTATTAAAAGTGTGGCTGATGAAAACGGAAAGTTAATAGCTTTTGCAATAACAATGCCCTCCTTCTCAAGAGCTTTAAAAGAAATGAACGGAAAACTATTCCCTTTTGGGTTTTTAAGGATATTGAAAGCACAAAGATTTAATGATAAAGCTTCATTATATCTCATTGGAGTACATCCGGACTATCAAAATAAAGGAGTTACTGCTATTTTATTTAATGACCTTCAAACCATGTTTAATAAAAGAGGAATTAAAGAAGTAGAAACAAATCCAGAGCTTGTTGAAAATAAGTCAATTCAAGCATTTTGGAAAAACTATGAGAGTGTGCTGCACAAGAAAAGATGTACTTTCACTAAAACGATTTAATGATCAACCAAGAAACGATAATAGCATTGGCAACCCCCAATGGGCTTGGAGCCATTTCAGTGATTAGAGTTTCTGGGAAAGATGCAATTTTAATTACCGATAAGTTATTTAGAAGTAAAAAAAATAAAGTTTTGTCAGATCAACAATCCCATACAGTTCATCTAGGACATTTATTAAAAAATAATCGTGAAATTGATGAGGTTCTAATCACACTATTTAAGGGTCCTCACTCCTACACTGGTGAAGATACAATTGAAATATCATGTCACGGGTCAACTTATATTCAAAAAGAAATAATCAATCTGTATTTAGATAATGGTATTCGTTCAGCAAATCCAGGAGAATTTACCTTAAGAGCATTTATAAACGGAAAAATGGATTTAAATCAAGCTGAAGCTGTTGCTGATTTAATTGCTTCTGAAAATGAAGGTTCACATAAGTTAGCTATGCAACAAATGAAAAGTGGATTTAGTAATGATTTAAAAAAATTAAGAGCTGAATTATTGCATTTTTCATCAATGATAGAATTAGAGTTGGATTTTTCTCAGGAGGATGTAGAGTTTGCTGAAAGAGAAGAATTCAAAAAACTTACTAAAAAAATTCAATCAGAATTAAAAACTCTTATTGATTCCTTTCAATCTGGAAATGTTTTAAAAAATGGTATTTCCGTAGCAATTGCAGGGAAACCTAATGCTGGTAAATCATCTCTTTTAAATACACTCTTAAATGAAGATAAAGCTATAGTTTCTGATATTCCCGGAACAACAAGGGATAGTATTGAAGATTCATTAGTGATTGAAGGAGTCAATTTTAGATTTACTGATACTGCTGGATTAAGAGAAACAGTTGATGTAATTGAATCTAAGGGAATTGAAAAAACTAAAGAAAAAATCAAGAAAGCTAAAATATTACTTTATCTATTTGATTGCAACGATACTAATTTTAGAGAAATAGAATCTAGTATAAATAGTTTTAAAAGAAATGACTTGTCAATAATATTAGTCAGAAATAAAATTGATTTAAAAAATCAAAATCAAACTTTGTTAGATGACTTAAATGATTTTGAATTATTAGAAATTTCTGCTACTGATTCAGATTCTGTTTCAAAACTTAAAAAAAGACTTGTAAATGAAGTTGATATTCTAAACCCATACAACGATATAATAATAAGTAATTCAAGACACTACGAGGCTTTAATTAAAGCTTTAAAAGCTATCGAAGAAGTTAATATTGGTTTAAAAGAAAATATTTCAGGTGACCTTCTTTCTGTTGACATCAGAAGATCAATTGAATATCTAGCTGAAATCACAGGTGAAATAACCAATGATGATGTGTTAGGAAATATATTTGCTAATTTCTGTATTGGGAAGTAGACAGGGGTGCAACTAATACCCAATAAACACCTATTTACTCTGTTAACAAGGT
>TARA_B110000046_G_scaffold182478_1_pt1 | contig 19214 bp, 16 predicted proteins | sample TARA_B110000046 | Tara Oceans TARA_B110000046 (sample SAMEA4397157) | marine metagenome | biome: Polar Biome; feature: [DCM] deep chlorophyll maximum layer (ENVO:01000326); material: water (ENVO:00002006), including particulate matter (ENVO:01000060) such as... | depth 40 m
GGAGGTTCGAATCCTCCCGCCCCAGCCATATCTTTATTATGAATACCAGGAAAAATGACGTGGCAAGATTAATGGTCTTCTCCGGGAACGCAAACCCGGAACTGGCAAATGAAATCGCTCGCACACTGGGGATCCCGCTTGGTGATGCGTTGGTATCATTATTTTCAGATGGCGAGATTAATATCGAGATTCGTGAAAATGTTCGCGGTCATGATGTGTTCGTAGTCCAGCCTACCTGTGCGCCGACCAATCGCCACCTGATGGAACTGGTATTAATGATTGACGCATTGCGCCGCGCATCTGCCGCACGCATTACCGCTGTTGTCCCCTACTTCGGCTACGCTCGCCAAGACCGTCGCGTACGCTCTGTCAGAGTGCCTATCAGCGCCAAAGTGGTGGCTGATATGCTTTCAAATGCTGGCGTTGACCGAGTACTGACCGTCGATCTTCACGCAGAACAAATTCAAGGCTTCTTTAACTGCACCGTTGACAATGTCTATGGCGCTCCGGTTTTACTCGGCGATATTGAGCGTCAAAATTACAAAAACTTGCAGGTCGTTTCTCCAGACGTTGGCGGCGTAGTCCGTGCAAGAGCTGTTGCCAAACAGCTAGGTTGCGATCTTGCTATCATTGATAAACGTCGCCCCACGTCTAATCAGAGCGAAGTCATGAATCTGATTGGTGAAGTTGAAGGTCGCACCTGTGTTCTGGTCGATGATATTGTCGACACCGCGGGCACCTTGTGCAAAGCCGCCGAAGCACTGAAAAAGAATGGTGCTACTAAGGTAGTGGCCTATTCTACCCACGCCGTCCTTTCTGGTGGTGCAATTGAAAATATTAATAAATCACAGTTGGATGAATTGGTGGTTGCCAATAGCATCCCACTGAGTGACGACGCTAAGAAGTGTAAGAAAATCCGTACACTACAACTGGCTAAGCTACTGGGCGAATCAATTCGCCGTATTAGCAACGAAGAATCTATCAGTGCCATGTTTGACTAGCTCTAAGCGAGTCAAAAAACACTGTTACACCGCCTCATACCGAGGCATTAAAACCCCATTACAGGTCTGGTCGCGGTCTGTTTTGGCTTAACTTTGGAGACTACTATGTCTACTGATTTTACGTTACATGCTACAGGTCGTGAAGAAACAGGGAAAGGTGCGAGCCGCCGCCTGCGTCGTCTGGCCGGTGAAGTTCCTGCAATTGTTTATGGTGGCAAGAAAGACCCAGTTCAAATAAAACTGGTGCTTAAAGATGTGGCAAAGTCGTTGGAAAACGAAGCCTTTTATTCACACATTATTGCTCTTGAAATTGATGGTAAATCTGAAGATGTCATTCTTAAAGATATGCAGCGCCATCCTGCCAAAAGCGTCATCATGCATATGGACTTCTTGCGCGTTAGCAAGAACACCAAACTACAGACTAAGGTGCCATTACACTTTATCAACGAAGATATCTGTGTCGGTGTTAAAGTCGGCGGCGGTATTGTTGGCCACAGTATGACTGAGCTAGACATTATGTGTCTGCCAAAAGATCTGCCTGAATACCTCGAAGTCGATATGACTGATGTCGATCTGGGCCAGACTCTGCATATCTCTGATATCAAGCTACCTAAGGGTGTTGAGAGCGTTGCGCTGAGCCATGGTACTGATCACGATCTGCCAATTGCAGCCGTGAACAAGCCTAAAGGCGTCGCTGTTGATGACGAAGTTGAAGCAGCAGTCGATGCTAACGCTGCAGGCGAGGAAGCAAGCGAAGAGTAATCTTCAGTCTTGCCCTCTAAAAGGCCCTGACATTGGACATGCCCGTTGAGTTAATCGTAGGGCTGGGAAACCCCGGCCCCACCTACGAACGGACGCGTCATAATGCCGGGGCCGACTTAGTTTTGGAATTAGCCAAATCACTGCATGTCGAACTCAAACACGAAAGTAAATTTTTCGGTGATACCGCAAGAGTAACTCTGGGTGGTCGCGATGTGCGTCTACTGATTCCCAGTACCTTTATGAATCTGAGCGGTAAATCTGTAAATGCACTAGCGAAGTTTTACCAAGTCGCCCCCGAAGCTATTTTAGTGGTACACGACGAACTGGATAAGCCGCCGGGTGAGGCCCGCTTCAAAAAAGGCGGTGGTCATGGTGGCCATAACGGCCTGCGCGACACCATCAAATGTCTGGGCAATAAAAATGAGTTTGCGCGCCTACGCATTGGTATCGGCCATCCCGGCAATGCCAAACAGGTTGCCGACTATGTACTCAAAAAAGCATCGCCCAATGATCAGCAGCTAATTACAAATAGTATTGATGATGCACTGCGCGCTCTTCCCCTAGCCGTCGCCGGCGAGTGGGAAAAAGCCATGCTTAAATTGCACAGTGCATAAAAATAACAACGCTAGATTTCTAGCACAAGGAATTTAATATGGGTTTTAATTGTGGAATAGTCGGTTTGCCCAACGTTGGTAAATCAACATTATTTAATGCGCTCACTAAAGCCGGTATCAGTGCAGAAAACTTTCCATTTTGCACCATTGAGCCCAACACTGGCATAGTACCCATTCCCGATCCCCGTCAGGACAAAATTTCCAATATCGTCAAACCAGAGCGAGTCATTCCCACTGCCATGGAATTTGTTGATATCGCCGGGCTAGTTGCAGGCGCGTCTAAAGGGGAAGGTCTGGGTAATAAATTTCTCGCCAATATTCGCGAGACCGATGCTATTGCCCATGTGGTGCGCTGCTTTGAAGATGAAAATGTTATTCATGTCGAAGGCAAGATAAGCCCAGCCGATGACATCGATGTGATTAATACCGAACTCGCTCTGGCCGATCTAGAGAGTGTAGAAAAAGCTCTGCTGCGCGTGGCCAAGGCCGCCAAAGGTAAAGACCAAGACGCTATCGTCCTCAAAGACGTGGCAGAAAAAATTCTGCCGCACCTCAATGAAGCCAGGCCACTGCGCTCGTTTAATTTGAGTGAAGACGAACTAAAAATACTAAAACCTCTTAGTCTGCTAACACTCAAGCCAACCATGTATATCGCTAATGTCGATGAAGAGGGTTTTGATAACAACCCCTATCTGGATGAAGTCATGGCTATTGCCGCTGCCGAGGGATCAGTCGTTGTGCCAATCTGTAACAAGATGGAAGCTGAGATCAGCGAACTTGAAGCTGATGAAATCACCGAGTTTTTAGAAGAGATGGGCATGCAAGAGCCGGGACTTAACCGGGTTATTCGTGCCGGCTACAACTTACTTGGACTGCAAACCTACTTTACCGCAGGCCCTAAAGAAGTGCGTGCCTGGACCATTCCTGAAGGCGCAACTGCTCCCAATGCAGCGGGTAAGATCCACACTGATTTCGAAAAGGGTTTTATCCGTGCCGAGATTATTGGCTACAACGATTATATCGCCGGCAACGGCGAGCAGGGAGCGAAGGACGCAGGCAAATGGCGCCTAGAAGGTAAGGAATATATCGTTAAGGACGGCGATGTTATCCACTTCCGCTTTAATGTTTAACTCGCAGTGACAGCTACTAGCGGGCGCTGGAAGCTTGGCATACTGCTGGCTCTGTCCACCGCAACCATGTGGGGCATGCTACCAATTGCTCTGAAAGGTGTGATGGAAACCCTCGACCCACTCACTACAACCTTCTTCCGCCTTTCATTAGCGGCCGTCTTGATGACACCCTATCTCTTGGTGCGCAGACGGCTACCCAACCGCGCCAAATTACGCTCGCCCCGCTTAGTTTTTCAGCTTATGGCTGCCGGATGCATGCTTTGCGGCAACTATGGCTTATATATTTTCGGTTTAGAACGAACCAGCCCTGAGGCTGCTCAGGTAATGATTCAAATTGCCCCAATGCTGCTATTGTTGGCGGGCGTTTTTCTGTTTAAAGAATCGTTCTCTAACACCCAATGGCTAGGTTTTGTGGCCTTCGGCTTAGGGCTAATCTTATTTTTCAACCATCATCTGGGTAATATCTTTACTGATCTCAATGATTACGGTTTGGGCCTGCTGATGATTTCATTAGCGGCAGTGTGCTGGGCAGGTTATGCCATCATGCAAAAAATTCTTCTGCAAGAATTCACCTCAGAAGAAACCATGCTGGCTATTTATTGGCTTGGTACCCTTGGGTTCCTGCCCTTTTGTAATTTCTCAACCCTGGGTCAGCTTACGGGCGTGCAGTGGGCTCTTTTGACATTTTGCGGCCTCAACACCATTATCGCTTATGGGTGCTTTGCCGAAGCCCTAGTTCATATTGAAGCATCCAGAGTCAGCGCGACCATCGCACTGACACCACTACTGACCGTTGGCATTGTGCAATTCATCCCTATTAAAGGTATTACCGTAGAACCTCTGGGGTTGTTGTCGCTTCTGGGTGCCATTATGGTTGTTGCTGGCTCAATCACCACAGCGTCGGCAAAAAAAGCCCACTAAAATAATAATTTAATAGTCATTAACAAGGCTACATGTATGTTCAAAAAAATAGTGAAGGGAATAGGTCTCGCTCTTATCACAATAATTGCTACTGGTCTTGGCTACATAGCCGTCATAACGCCAGGTGGGCTCAACGGCTTTTGGCTAATGGCCAGCACGGTCGCTGGTCTGAACACTTCAGCCAATGCCGCCGAAGAAGGTAACCTGAATGTACCACAGGGTTTTAGCCTTGAGCTGGTTGCCCAGCATCTTGGGTATGTGCGTTTTATTGTCACCACAGAGCAAGATGATCTGATAGCTACCATCACCGACCACGGGCAAGTTTTGCTATTACAAGATAAAGACCAAAATGGCACAGCTGAAACCCAGACAGTCTTGATAGATGGTCTCAATGAACCTCAAGGCATCGCGTTTGACGGCGACTGGCTGTACTTTAGTGAAAGCGGTACAGTTAGCCGAGTACTCTTTGACCACAGTACCGGCAGACTTGCTGGTGAGATTGAACCCATTCTTCAAGATCTGCCCTATGACCTGATCCACAAAGCCAAAGCCATAGGTATTTCACCAGACCGTAAACTCTATGTTGCAGTGGGTTCACCCTGCAATGTGTGTGAACCAGAAGACCCCAGATATGCCGCTATGTTGCAATCAGAACTCGATGGTAGCAACCCACAAATCTATGCGCGAGGTCTGCGTAATTCCGTAGGCTTTGACTGGACACCCTGGTCCAATGACCTCTATGCCACTGTCAATGCCCGTGATTTACTGGGTGATAACTTCCCACCAGACGAACTGAATCTGGTGGTGGAAGGTGGCTTTTATGGCTGGCCCTATGTCAATGGCGATAATATTCCCGATCCAGATTTTGGTCATAAAAGACCAGATCTTGCCGACGCTGCCATAGTTCCGGCGTTTAATTTTCGTCCCCATAATGCGCCACTGGATATTCACTTCGTTAAAGGCCACACAAACCTCCCTGAAAGCTTCAAACGCACCGCACTAGTGGCTTTGCATGGCTCATGGAATCGTTCCACATTAGACGGTTATAAGGTCATCTCGCTGCATTGGGATGATAAGGGTAATATACAGAGTCGAGACTTTGTCAGCGGATTCTTAGCACATGATGGCATTATGGGACGTCCCGCTGGCATTACTCAGGATAGCCAAGGGCGTTTTTATATCACTGACGATTTGGGCGGGCAGATATACCGAGTAGAATATTCCGAGGACAATGAAAACCTCAACCCCAATAGTTAACACTGTGACCTAGGTCGATCTCAGCAAGCGGTTAAAACAAAGATATTTAAAGCCCCCAGGAACATACAGGTACAAAGCAAACAGGCAGCTAAGACAGATCAAAGGCACAACCTTTCTATGCAAGCATTCGAGGAAATTTGATCAACTGCCCAATACTTGAGATGAAGTATAACTGGTCGTATTTGGTCTAGGATAACTACCAAAAATTATGGTGAATCGCCAAATCGGCGCAACAGCCCCGAAGTTCTTGACAAAGCGGCGCTGTCTGGCGAAAATGCGCGCCCCCTATTGGTCTGTCGATCAAAAGGGGATTGCAAGAAATTGTGGCTACGTAGCTCAGCTGGTTAGAGCACAGCATTCATAATGCTGGGGTCGGTGGTTCAAGTCCACCCGTAGCTACCATCAAAATCAATCATTTAGTAAGTTTATTTTTTCTTTCCAAACGAGTAAAAATAAAGGGAACGAAAAGGGAACCCTTCTCACCTCCCTTGCATACCTATATATACCTCAAAATATCCCATCCCAACTCTTGTTTATCACCCCCCCTTATCTCGTTATATACCTGTAAATCCCCATTTGTATAAATAGATATACAAACAACAAAAGATGTCTGTCATAAATCAAAATAGGGGTGTTTATGGGTGATTTAGACTTTTTGGTAGGGGATTTATTTCTATGGGGTGGTCTTATTTTTTGCGCTCTTATGTTGCTCTTCAATGCAAATATTCTATTTGGTTCATTTGATGATAAAGGTATAGACGAAATAGCCCCTATACTGAACTAGCAGGTTTACCCGATGCTGGGGTCGGTGGTTCAAGTCCAGCCTTAGCTATTACCACCTGTTAGGGTATAAAACTATCCAACCCAACCACCAGCAGACCAAGGCCCGCCGACCAGATCGCGCAGGCAAGAATATCAATGAGAGTAAATCTCACTCTGTCAGTACCGCTAATGCCTACCATCATGGGTACTAGGCTGCGCACTGCAGTCATCAGTCGACCCACAATAATAGCGGCGGCGCCGTACTTCAAAATAAAGGCCTCACCCTTTTGCAGACGCGCTGCCTGTTTTTTAGCAAACGCGGTGTGATGAAATTTGGGTCCGAACCAACGGCCTAGGTAAAAACCCAGATGATCTGACAGGCAGGCACCCACAAAGGCCAGCGGCATGATCTGATAGAGGCTAACTATCTGCTCGGTATAAAGAATGGTCGACACCGATAATAAAATAATGCCAGAGGCCAATAACCCAAGGCCTGGGCAGGCTTCCAAAAAAGCCAGTACAGGAATGACCATCCAGGCGTTTTTTTGGTTGGCGCTGAGCCAATCTAAAAATATCTCATCGATAGGTGTGTTGGTCATAATGTAATGCGTCCACCGCTAGAGCAGGTTTTATTAGCCTTAATGATTCCACCAGGCAAGGTCGGTAAAGGATCTAATATCCAGCTCATGAGTCCAGGTTGATCTGTGCTGTTGGGCAAGGTGGAGATAGGTGTCAGCGACCTTCTCTGGCAAAATTAAACCATCGTTTTCCATACCACGAGTTTCACGCAGCGCTTTAAATTGCTCTTCGCCAAGCATCTTACCTAAGGTATCTGGGGCATCAACGGCACCGTCAACCAACACATGGGCAATATGCAGACCCTTAGGACCAAACTCGGCATTGAGAGACTGACATAGCATACGGCGCGCTCCCATAGCGGCAGCATGGGCGTGCTGCCCGGCATTGCCGCGCACTGCTGCAGTGGCAGAGGTGACTATTATCGAGCCCTTACCACGCTCTACCATTAGCGGACAGACAACCGATGCGGTGCGAAATAAACTAAAGGTGGCTATATGCCAACATCTCTCAAACGCCTTGTAGGAAGTATCTTGCAAGTCGCGATCACCAATCTGCGCGCCCAGATTAAAAATAACCACTTCGATGGGGCCAATATCCTGTTCAACTGTTGCAATCAACTTTTCGATAACACCTTCGTTGACCACATTTAAAAGATAGCCGCTGGCATCACCGCCCTGGGCCTGTATATCGGCAACCAATGAATTTAGGCCCTGTTGATCACTGCGCCGACACAACACCGAATGATAACCCTCAGCGGCAAATCGTTTACCAACAGATCCGCCAATACCGGCACCTGCACCAATTACTAAACAGACTGGTTTCATTGCTTACCCCTCGCTCTATAGCGGTTTATACGCTATTTAATAGTTACTGTATTAGCATCATAGTCGGGTAAAAACTGATCCTTTTTACCCGGCAATAGGCCCAGCCCCTTAAATGCCATACGCAGTAAAAAGGGGTTTTTGATATGGTACAGCCGACCCATTTGCGTCGACATGGTTTGAATTTTTGCGGTGCGTGCCAGTCGGTTGCGCTGATACAGCTTTAAGCCCTGAGCAACATTGGACACCTGATCTAAGGCCCGCTGCAGAATCCGTCCGTCCTCAATGGCCATAGCCGCGCCTGACGCCATAAAGGGCAAGGTCGCATGAGCAGCATCGCCCAGTAGGGTCACTCGCGCTGAACTCCAATGATTCAACGGCTTATGATTATGCAGTGCCCAGCGATAGCACTGGTCTTTGTCGACAGCATCTATTACCGCTTGCACTGTTGGGTGCCAACCGGCGAAGTCATTTTTTAAGGCTTGCCAAGGCGCCTTCTGGCTCCAGGACGCTTCCGCCCAATGATCACTCTCAACCACACCGACAAAATTGACTAGCTGCTGTCGGCGCAAATAGTAAATCACCATATGTTTATTGGGGCCAACAAAATTACTGACGGTCTTTTCCATAAAGTCCGCTGGCAATCTGTCTGCCGACACTACTCCTCGCCAGGCAATATTACCGGTAAATATGGGTGCCCTATGACCTAATAGTTGATCGCGAATCACTGACTTCACACCGTCTGCAGCAACTAAACAGTCGCCTTCAAATTGGCGGCCATCCTCAGCCTGCACGATCACCTTATCACCCCGCTCACTGTAGCTGACCACTGACGCATTAAACGCCACTGCGTCGGTTGCTCGTTGGTTAAAAGCATTAGTGAGTATTTGATGCAAGTCGGCACGATGCACATGGAGGTAAGGGGCGCCATGGCGCCGAGCATAGTCCTGACCAAAAGGTAGGCTGTGAAGTACTGCGCCGGTTTTATGCTCACGGAAATCCGCCCGCAATGGATCCACCGCAACAGCCTCTGTCTCGGCGTTTAACCCCAAATAATCCAGCACTCGAAGAGCATTTGCACCGCATTGAATACCAGCGCCGACTTCGGTAAATTCGGGTGCCTGCTCAAGTAGCTGCACCTGATGCCCTGTTTTTTGCAGACACAGGGCCGCCGTAAGACCCCCGATTCCAGCGCCCGCAATAAGAATATTCATCTCTATAAACAGGCCATTAAGAAAGTGCTCCATCGACCCCTAGTACCGTTATTTCCTGTTCTGAGAATCCCCATTGTGTCAGGACTTGTTGGGTATCAGCTCCCTCAGATGATGGCGACGACGGTGTGTCACAGTCTGAACGGGAAAACCTTGGGGCTGGTGCAGGCTGGGTTAGTCCATCAATATCAATATAGGTGTTGCGCGCCACATTGTGTGGATGGGACGGTGCTTCACGGTAATTGAGCACAGGCGCAAAACACAGATCGGTACCTTCCATAAGTTCACACCACTGTGCCTGAGATTTGGTTTTAAATACCCCTATCAAGCGCTCTTTCATTTGTGGCCATTGGCTCTTATCGTAGGGGTTGGCAAATTCTTTGGGGTCTACGCCCGTTTTCTCGACCATCAGTGCGTAGAATTGCGGCTCGATTGAGCCTATGGATACAAAACGACCATCGCTAGTTTCGTATGTATCGTAAAAAGGGGCGGGACCATCGAGCATATTACTGCCCCGCTCAGGAGTCCAGGCACCCAGTTTATCCATACTGTGAAACATCGACATCAGGCTGGCAGAACCATCGGTAATGGCTGCATCGATCACATCACCTTTACCTGAGCGCTGGGCTTCATAGAGTGCAGCCAACATACCCATAACCAGATACATGCTGCCGCCGGCATAGTCACCGACTAAATTTAGTGGCACTGTAGGTTTATCCGGATTGCCAATAGCGGCGAGAGATCCGGTTAGTGAAATATAGTTAATATCATGGCCGGCGGTTTTAGCCAGGGGCCCGGTTTGGCCCCAGCCGGTAATGCGACCATAAACTAGACGAGGATTGCGCGCGTGACACTGTTCAGGCCCAAAGCCGAGTCGCTCGGCAACACCGGGGCGAAAACCCTCAAATAACATATCGGCGGACTCTACCAGACGCAGCAATGTTTCAGCGCCCGCCGCAGTTTTAAGATTCAGAGCAATAGACTTTTTACCTCTGGAATTACAGTCCATAGCCGCTGGCAGTGCGATCATGCCGCTACCTTTTGATGAGCGTTCGACCACAATTACTTCTGCGCCCATATCTGCCAGCAGCATCCCAGCAAAGGGACCGGGTCCAATTCCTTTAATTTCTATTATCTTTACACCAGCCAATGGGCCCATGGGTTTTATCCTGTAATTGGTATTAATTATTGCTCTGTTAATTGCTGTAAATCTTCAACGTTGTCAATATCCATCGCCGCTTGGGGCAGCGCAATCTCAATCGCCGCCACAGGCGGGTTATGCAGTACTGCCTTGGCCCCATTATCACCCGTCAGCGCCTCCAACTGGTCAAAAATACTGCGTGGGAAAATTGCCGGCACACCCCTTGAACCACAGTAAGTAGCACAGACAATATTATTACCGTTAAAAGCCTCTGCCATTAGAACAATATGCTGTGCACTGATCTTCACCTGATCAGCTAACAGGACCAATACCGCATCGGCGTCGCGATCAATATGTTTAACACCCCTGGCGATTGAGTTGCCCAGCCCCTGCTGCCAATCATGATTAATAATAATCTGCACCGGTGAGACCTCGGCTTCAATCTGCTGATAATTGGCACCTAGCACCACTGAAAGGCTGTGGGGTGACGTTGCCTTGACAGTATTAAGGCAGCGCTGAAGCAATGTCTGCCCTTCAAATATGGCCAACTGCTTAGGAGAGCCAAATCGCGTTGATGCCCCTGCGGCCATAATGAGCACAGCAATATTATTCATTATAGAAAACGACGATTGTCAGTAAAAACTGTCAGTGCCCCGCTGAGAGATCTGCCATTGGCGTGGTGCAGTACCCCGTGACATTCGGCAAGTATGGACAGGGCGATACCCTCGGGCAGTTCTCCACCCAAATCTAATCCTGCTGGACCTGCAATGGGAATACGCAGCCTAGTGAAGTCTAGTTGAGCTAATGCCAACACCTGTTGCTGTCTTGCCAGTGGCCCCAACAACGCTAAATAGGCCAGTGAAGAAGCCTGTAACGCTTTGATGGCCAGTGCATCCATCTCTAAGTTATGGCACATCACCACGGCGGCGTCCAATTGCTGAAAGCAAGGCTGATCAACAAGACTCTCGATCGGGCAATCTAAGATTGTATCAGCTGTCATAAAATATTCTCGCCGTGCATTAGCTGGCCTTGAGTCCCAAAGGCTCACTGTCCAGCCTAGGCCCTTAGCCATGCTGACCAGGGGGCGCGCATCCACACCACCACCGAGCACCAGAATATGTGGTTGCGGGGCAATATTGGTGACTAGCCAACACTGATTATCCTTTTGCACTAGTCGCGACTGATCGCTGTAATCAGAGGTATGCCATTGACTTTGGGCCTTTGCATTTTCCGCCACTAACTGCCAGTACTGCCCCTGACCATGGCCTGCCAAATGATCGCGAATTTCACATAGACTGAGATAATTTTGTGCCGCCTGAATGGGCTGCAGGAGAATATAGACCGTACCGCCACAACCAATTCCCAGCCGAAAAGAAATATCATCCTCATCACTGCCGTCATAACACACGGTTAGGGATTGCTGACTACGCATCACTTTTGCAGCCTGACCCTGTATGTCGGCTTCCAGGCAGCCGCCACTGAGTAGACCATACTGCTGACCTAGATCATTAAACAGCATCATTGCGCCAGATTTCCGGTAGGAAGGGCCTTCGGTTTTATAAACGGTAGCCAGCACCCACAGCTGAGAATCTCGCTGCGGGTACCAGATATCCAGAAGTTGCTTGAGATGATTAATCATCTCAGTATCTTACTGATTTACAAAATTTTAGCTATTGGTTGAGGTTACTTCCGAACCATTTAATGCGTACCAACCAATGTAGATGTAGCACAACATTGGCACAATGAAACTAAGCTGAATACCAATACTATCAGCCGCGACACCCTGAACCAGTGGTATAAGAGCGCCACCGACAATCGCCTGACACACCAGGCCAGACCCTTTACTGGTCATTGAACCCAGACCTTTAACCGCGAGGGTAAAGATAGTGGGGAACATAATAGAGTTAAAGAAACCAACGGCCAGAATAGACCACATGGCAACATCACCGGTGCTATTCATGCTGACGATAATCATGATAATCGCGATCAGCGCATTAACCGCTAGATACTTAGTGGCCGCAACATAATTCATCAAGGCAGCACCGACTAGGCGTCCGATCATAGCCGCGCCCCAGTAGTAGGCCACCATCTCACCAGCATCTGCCGTACTCATACCTGCAATCGAGCTATCGGCGAAATAGTTGACCAAGAAGCTACCAATAGAAACCTCACCGCCCACGTAGAGGAAGATTGCCAGCGCCCCCAGTACCAGTGAACGGTGTTCCCAGATATTACCGTCTGCCTCTGCACCTGTCGCTTCTACGTGTGCCAATACAGGCAATTTAATAAATCTAAACACCAGTGCTGCGACAACCAGTAACCCAGCGATCATAAGATAGGGACCCTGAACGGCAGAGGCATCGGCAGTAACTGCCCCCAGAATCAGCGCGGCGCCAATAATAGGACCGACAGTAGTACCCAGAGAATTAGCTGCCTGAGCCAAGTTTAAGCGGCTGGCAGCTGTGGTTTCTGGTCCCAGTGCGGCAACGTATGGATTAGCGGCAACCTGCAAAATGGTGATACCACTGGCCAGTACAAAAAAGGCAAACAGAAACAGTGAATACATATGTAGGCTAGCAGAGGGATAAAAGAGGAGACACCCAGCAGCAGTGGTCAATAGACCCATAACAATGCCTTGCTGATAGCCAACTTTATCGATTAATTTGCCGGCAAATGGCGAGACAATAAAGTAGGCGCCAAAGAAGCAAAACTGCACCAGCATCGCCTGTGTGTAGTTAAGATCAAAAGACTCTTTCAAAAACGGAATTAAAATATCGTTGAGAACGGTGATAAAGCCCCAGAAGAAAAACAGACAGGTCATTGCGATAAACGCAAATGTCTGAGTCCCCTGTTGCTGACCTTCGGCCGCCGTTGCTGTTGAGTTTCCTGCAGTTGGACCCGCCATGAGTACCCCCAATTAAAGTATGGATTTATAATGTTTTTATAAGCTATTAAGAGTAAGTTGGCTGGGATTACCATGCAAGGCGTGTTTGCTGCAGATTCGCTATTTGGTCGCAATTTAGGGCTATTTTATCGCCTTTGGGTACCCCAGACTCTATTTGGCCTGAACAGACAGCATGGCTCGCATGACTTTTTTGAGGCCATTGTGATTGGCGCGCATCTCATCAAGGTTGTCAGGATCACTCATCCAGTGGTAAACAATGCCGCTAACCGAGGCGGTAAAATGGTCCGCGATTAGCGCCTTATCAATGTCCGGCGCCAACAAACTCCGCTCGACACCCTGCTCTATCCAATTGATAACGTCAGCGCGACGGCGCTTATGGATTCCCAGAATCACCCCTTTAAGTTGTGATTCAGGCGTTAGCGCTTCGAACCATAGACGGTAAAATGCCTCGACATGTTTCGGCGCATCGGCACAGAACTCAATATGGGCGTCCAGCGCAGCGGCAATCGCTTCATAGCCATATTTGTCTTTGGTAACCTGCGTTAGTTCTCCCAGCCATTGATCGCCGACAGAGCGCAGGACAAAATCGAACAGGCCCTCTTTATTGCCAAAGCGATAACCAGCCAGGCCACGGGAGTACCCGGCCTTTTCACCCACATCTTTGAGAGTTGCCTGCCCAGCGCCGCGCTCGACTATAAGGTCGACCGCAGCGTCTAGCATTTTGGCATCGGATATTTCTTTGCGCTCAACCTGAGTGAGGCGTAAGGCTTTAGCCATGTCTAAGCTCTTCGATTATTGTTGTGCTTGTTACATATTTCGCCGGTACTGACCGCCAACATCAAATAGGGCATTGGTAATTTGGCCAAGTGAACAGCAGCGCACTGCATCCATTAATACTTCAAACCCATTATCGCCCTGACTCACCGCTTGCTGAAGACGCTTTAGCATCAGCGCAGCCTCATCATTATTGGCACCTTGGAACTGGCGCAGGCGGGTAATCTGACTCTTCTTCTCTTTGTCGGTTGAACGCGCCAATTCAATTTCGATCGGTTCTTCATCAGACTCGTTAAGAAATGTATTCACCCCCACAATCGGCAATGAGCCATCGTGTTTCTTATGTTCATAGTAAAGCGACTCCTCTTGAATCTTACCACGTTGATAGCCAGTTTCCATGGCTCCAAGAACACCACCGCGATCTGATATTTTCTCAAATTCCTGTAGAACCGCCTCTTCAACCAGATCCGTTAACTCATCAATAATAAAAGCGCCCTGACTGGGGTTTTCATTTTTGGCTAGGCCCCACTCTTGATTTATAATCAGCTGAATAGCCAGTGCTCGGCGGACTGATTCTTCAGTAGGTGTGGTGATGGCTTCATCGTAGGCATTGGTGTGCAGGCTGTTGCAGTTATCGTAAATCGCAATAAGAGCCTGCAGAGTAGTTCGAATATCATTGAAATTCATTTCCTGAGCATGCAGTGAGCGCCCAGAGGTCTGAATATGGTACTTAAGTTTTTGGCTGCGTGGATTAGCGCCATAGAGATCGCGCATAGATACTGCCCAGATACGGCGAGCCACTCGACCCATCACTGTGTACTCCGGATCCATACCGTTGGAAAAGAAGAACGACAAATTAGGAGCAAAGTCATCAATACGCATGCCGCGGGCCAGATAGGCTTCGACAAAGGTAAAGCCATTGGACAGGGTAAATGCCAGCTGCGAGATAGGGTTAGCGCCGGCTTCGGCAATATGATAGCCAGAGATAGACACTGAATAGAAATTGCGGATTTGCTGATCAATAAAATACTGTTGCATATCGCCCATCATGCGCAGACTAAATTCGGTAGAGAAAATACAGGTATTTTGACCTTGATCTTCTTTCAGAATATCAGCCTGCACTGTGCCACGTACATGCTTTAGCGTATTGCTGCGCAGCGCTTGATACTCGGCTTCATCTGGCTGGCGCTTATGCTCAAGGACAAACTTATCCTGCTGCTGATCAATAGCGGTATTTAAAAACATCGCCAAAATAGTGGGTGCGGGACCATTGATGGTCATGGATACTGATGTGGTGGGATTGCACAGATCAAAGCCATCATAGAGTGCTTTCATATCATCTAGGGTGCAGATAGAAACGCCGGCATTACCTACCTTGCCATAAATGTCTGGACGCTCATCTGGATCCCAACCGTACAGCGTTACCGAGTCAAAGGCGGTAGACAGGCGCTTGGCCTCACTATGCTCAGACAGCGCCTTAAAACGACGATTGGTTTTAAAAGCATCGCCCTCTCCAGCGAACATACGTGCCGGATCTTCACCCTCGCGCTTAAACGGAAACACACCGGCTGTATAGGGAAACTCGCCGGGCAGGTTTTCGCGCATCAACCATTTGACCAGCTCGCCATTATCATCGTAACGCGGTAACGAGACACGAGAGATCTTATTACCGGATAAAGAGATAGTATTGAGCTTGGTAACGATTTCTTTGCCATTGGGCAGCACATCGACTTTTTCATCACCCGAATAGGCCTTGACCTGATCTGGCCAGCTCTCCAATAACTTGCTCGCTCGAACATCCATCGCCTGCTTGCGCTCGGCAATCAATGTATCAATGGTTGCGGGTGTATCGGCACCACTATCGATCAGCATTCTTTTGGTGGCAGCCAGCTGCTGCTGTTCACGGGCCAAATTGGCCTGTACTTTCACCTGCTGATGATAGCCGCGCATGCCGGCAGAGATCTCAGCCAAATAGCGCTGACGGTCCGCCGGCACTACCACGGTTTTTTCTGAAGGTATTCTGCACGTGACTTTTTCCAGATGCTGCTCAAAGGTGCGCAACCCTCTGGACTGCATCAGACTCAGTAATTGTTGATAGGCAGCGGTAACGCCATCGTCATTAAAACGCGAGGCAATGGTGCCAAATACGGGCATTTCGGCTGGCATCTGAGACCAGGCTTCGCGATTGCGCTGTATCTGCTTACACACATCACGATAGGCATCATCACTGCCTTTACGATCGAATTTATTAATAATCGCCAGTTCGGCATAATCGAGCATATCAATTTTTTCTAGCTGGCTCTGGGCACCAAACTCGGGGGTCATAACATAGATCGGAATATCCACATAGGGCACAATTCCAGCATCACCCTGACCTATACCCGGCGTCTCTACCACAACCATATCAAAGCCACCCAGCCGCAGCGCGCTAATAATATCCACCAGTGACTCGGGCACTTCTCCCGCCGCACCTCTGGTGCCAATCGATCGCATATAAATATTTTTGTGATAAATAGAATTCATGCGAATGCGATCACCCAATAGGGCACCGCCAGTCTTTCTACGTGTAGGGTCAATGGCTAATACAGCGATTTTTAAGTCGTCGGCACTGTCCTGACGAAAGCGTCTAATCAGTTCATCAGTCAGCGATGACTTACCCGCGCCCCCAGTGCCCGTAATACCCAGAACTGGCACCTTATTGGCTAGAAACTGGGCCTGTTCATGCAAAGAGCCTTTTTGTTTTTCGGTTAATTCATTGCGCTCAATCGCCGTGAGTAATCGAGCCAGTTGACGCTGGCCATCAGCGCCGCTCAAATCTTGAGAGACTACCGAGGCATCGTTGTAATTACCTAGCGCACACCGCGCAATCATATCGTCGATCATACCGACCAAGCCAAGATCCTGACCATCATAGGGAGAGTAAATTCGCTCTACACCGTAGGCTTCAAGCTCCTTGATTTCTGCCGGCACAATTACACCGCCGCCGCCGCCAAAGATTTTAATATGTTCTGCCCCAGCCTCTTTAAGCAGATCAACCGCATACTTAAAGTACTCGACATGACCACCCTGATAGGAGCTTATTGCAATACCCTGAGCATCTTCTTGCAGTGCCGTTTCAATCACCTCGGCTACAGAACGGTTATGCGCCAGATGAATTACCTCAACGCCAGCGCCTTGCAGTATGCGGCGCATAATATTGATCGCAGCATCATGTCCATCGAACAGGCTAGCTGCCGTCACGAATCTTAGGGGGATGCCTTTTCTCTCGGCTTGATTAGCACCAGCGACACTGGTTTTTGGATTGGCGGATGTACTCATATCTTCTCCGTTGCCCACGGGCACGTTGAGTGGCTGTCATTTAGCCGGAATCCCTAGTTTAATTATCTTGCTTGTTGCATGCAAGTATCTTTGCGGGTAGCACTAGAAGAAATTTAGTTCGGCTTACGCTGGCCGCTCAACCCCGTAGTCAAAATAATCAGCTATCGCAAGGCCAGCCGCCACACTCGTAAATGGGTCATGTTCAACCACCTTCCCCGCGAATTGATTATCCAAAATATCTTTCACCGCGGGAATTAGCGAGGAACCGCCAGTACGCAAGACCAGATCTATATCAGACGCCTTTAGGCTAACTTTATTGAGAATCAGCGTAATGGCTTGTTCTAGTTGAAACAGCAAGTCAGAAATCATCACCTCAAATTCCCAGCGCTCAAGACTGACCTCTATATCGACCTCTGGAATATCCAATACCGCAGAATCCTGCACCGACAACGTCGCCTTAAAGGTTTTGATTGCCTCAAACACCTGATAACTATAGTTTTGCTTAATTAGGTCGTAAAGGCGTTTGAACTTAGTCGCTGCCTCATCGTCCTCGGCCATACGCTGCATCACTGGCGCGGTGTACTTATTCTGATTAAGCATATAGCTCACAGGCCAGTTAATAAGCAAGTCCTCAAATTCGCCAAAGGGGAACAATGTATCAACTTCGGTACCGTCGACAACTCGACTCCAGCGCTCGCCCTTGCCTAATAGTGGAAACACCAGTTCACGAAAAATAGTTTGATCTATCTTATCGCCACCCAACGCAATACCATGAGTTGCCTCTACCTTAAATGAGTCCCCGGTGCGACTGAGAATACTGAAATCTAATGTGCCGCCGCCAAAGTCAACTGTTAATACCCGCTGGCCGTCATTTTCAGGATGGTTATACAGGTAACTTATTGCCGCTGCCGTTGGCTCAGGACAGAATGACTGCTGCGCAATCCCTGCATGACCATAGGATTCACTCAGGCGCTCAAGGGCAATATTATTGCGCCCCTGCTCCAGACCTTCAAAGTTTACCGGATGACCAAGGCAGGCATGTGACGCATCGCCCACTGTGTGCTGCAGTGCCTTGCGAATGCCAACCAATATTGGCGTTACTAGAGCAACCAGCCGAAAGGCACGATCAAAAATCATCGTGCGCCCGCTCTGTGAGCTCCCTAACAAACGTTTGGTACCGCGAAAAAGACGCCCGGGCAGACCAGAATCGTTAAATGCCTGACCATACACCTTGCTGGTTTCACCCTCGCCGGCGGGGCCATCACCGCTGCCGGCGCTGGTTCGGGCCTCCCCTAATACCTCGACACTCAACTCTACCTTTCGACCCTGATTGCCCTTGATATAGTCATCGATTGCCCTTTGCCCAGTGGAGGTGACAAAGTCCCTATTGACATAGTTTGCCGATGGCATAATGGCACTGTGCTCGGCAAGTTTCACCAACATTACCTGCTTGCCATCAAATACTGCGGCGGCGCTATTACTGGTCCCAAAATCAATACCAATACCGAAAGTCGAACCTGACTTACTCGAAGAAGACTGCTTGAGGGATTGCATAGAAAATTATCGCTATTAATAAAAAGTATGATTAGAAGATGGTGGACACTCGGCATTTTAGACTAAAATGCCGAGACTCGCTCTAGATAGATGAATTCTTAGCCCTCAAAAGAGACTGCAATATGAACACCAGTGCTCACTGCATTATCATTGGCGCAAGCCATGCCGCTGTACAACTAATGATCAGTCTGCGCCAACATGGTTGGGAAGGTAGCATTACTGTTATCAGTGATGAATCTCATCTGCCCTATCAGCGCCCGCCCCTTTCTAAAGCCTACTTAGCCAATACCATTGCCGATGAGCAGTTGGCACTGCGCGCACCCGCAGCCTACGAAAAGCTTAACATAACGTTTAAATTAAGCACCACAGTTACTGCGATCGATACCGACAACAAACAGGTTCATCTGGACAGCGGCGAAGTCCTCCATTTTGATAAATTGGCCCTATGCACCGGCGCACGGGCA